>Ga0123353_10005814_pt1 | contig 16292 bp, 8 predicted proteins | sample TergutLab28metaG_3_FD_92763 | JGI IMG/M metagenome (GOLD analysis project Ga0123353, IMG submission 92763) | Labiotermes labralis P3 segment gut microbial communities from Petit-Saut dam, French Guiana - Lab288 P3 | ecosystem: Host-associated > Arthropoda: Insects > Digestive system > Gut ... | reverse complement strand
TAATCTATTAGCTATTAGTTCATGCTAAAGCTACTTTTATCACTTTTGCTATGATGGCATTGTGGTAGCATGTCTGTAATATGCCAATTATTTGGATCTACATCAATAAACATTAGGACGATCAGGTAAATTACGCCTGGAATAATGAAGACGATAGCTAATAGATCATATCATATTCTATTACAGACATGCGACCACAATACCATCATAGCAACAGATGATATAAGTAACTTTAGCATGAACTAATAGCTTCCTGAAGATGGTTTAAATATAAACCGAAACATGTCGGAGATTTTAACTATTTTAACAAATTAAAGTTTTATAGTGTCATTAAAAAGTGTACATGTGTTGGTGAATATATGTGGATTTACACATTATCTTTGGGGGTGTCCTCGTCTAGCCTGTTACGATTTTAACTGACTGTTCTGAAGCACCAAATATCTCCATCTTCACCTTCTAACCTGAAAGTAAAGGAAGTACGATTCTCCGAAACTTCGGTAAATTTTTACCAGACCATGTGTCGTCTCATTCCCAAATACGATACTCATTCATCACCAATCACATTCTTATTCATCACAACTGAAGACGGACATGATACAGCTACTGTTCGGGGAATCCCATCTTGCTTATAATGAAAGTCACAGTTATATTTGATGAGATATTTCATCAACGGAACTCTCCAAAAATACTGTGAAGGGAAATCACAGTTGAATGTACCGTCTTGTTTCTCAAGTTTATGAAAATTTGTTCACCCTTAAAGCGCTATGGTAATATACAAATGTGGCAGTGCCTTTAACATTCAAAAACTCCGCACTTCTCCCACACAGTGTTTCATGTGTTCCGTATTGATCTCGGTAGAGCCAGCGATTTTAACGACTTCGCCATAAGTCAGAAGATTAGTCCTTTTGATGAAGACATTGTGTATTCACTGTGGGGCAGAAATTTAATTTTGAACATTTTTTACTTCAGAGAGTCAAACCTTGCCATAAAATGTTTAAGGATGACAAGGATGAATTTCCACAGCATTTCCATTGCTTCTTGATTTAATCTACTATTCAATTTCTACGTCCACTTTCTGTATAAAGATAATATTCCTGTCAGTTGTCTGTGAGCTTTCCCTTTCCTATCACTGACCTATTACAGAACATCTAACGACATTATTATGTTGAATTTATTCCCTAATATTTTCAGCATGTACATTACCAAAATCTGTTTAAAGTCCTGTGCAAGAATTACGCAAAGCATTTTTGTAATTCCACCCAAATCCTCATTTATAACGTTTCTTTTATCCTACATAAGTCCCGGTGTATTTAGTTTCTTAATCTGAATGTTATCCGTTCTTTATAAAGTATTAGCGACTATATATTGTGACAGTGTCAAGGAAATCAACCATGTGGGAGAGTTTACACTTTTTTGTCTGGTCTCCAGAAAAATACTTAAAAAGTAATCTGTCTCCTCAGTACACCTGGACATCCGCATTTTGAATAGTCTTGTCATGTTTAGTAGCTCAGTGTTCTTAAAATGTTTGCCCAGTCTGATGTCATTGTCCACTGATGAAGAAAACAGATGATGAAGTTTGTCGTTTGAACGTGAAGTTTATCAGTTCAACACAATCCCAATCTAACTGTATGTAAATATGGCTCCGATTTCTCTAAGTCGTACTCCTAAACCTGTTTCAGGATTTCTATTGCCTTAAAGGAGAAATCTAATGCATGGTTTTAAATAATCATTTCGTAAATTTCCGGTTAGCCTCAGACAACATGCCAGATGGTAGGCGTGGTTCTGACACGACCAGCGGGCGGCATTAGAAGACGAGTCTTCCGTCTGACCATTGACGTGAGCCAAGTACCTTAATTTCCGCTAAACTCTGCAACTTAATTTTCAGTAAAGCGAGGTCGTACTGCTGTGCCTCAAAGTATGGCCGGTATGTAACATTACAGTACCTTTCAATTATCGTCAGGAATTATTTAAAATGCAAGACATAATAAAGTTTTCATTAGTAGGGCTTTTGTTCAGTTACTTGCCGAGCTTCTGACTTTTACAATGCAAAAACTGTCAGTAGTCAGATAGCCTCAAACAGTTCCGCATTCCATATCATTTTTGTAAATTGAAATAAACGACCAAAATTATGCAAAAATTTACCATATCAGAACGGTTACTGCCCTCGTACATACCAACTCCGGTTTAGACTGATTGTGATTTAGACTTCCACAGACGTAAAGAAAACACGGAGCAAAGACTAATAATATCTAAATTTACCATCCGAAAATTAGTGTATAAGACAAAAGTCACAAATCCTGGCTGTACAGCATGTGCAATAACTTGTGTCTCAAAATAACAAATATATGTATGTGTATATGTATATTTATAAATAAAAAACTTTATCCAACATAAATGGAAAAGCTTTTGAATGTACAATATTTTATTTTTTCCTCAAATGCCACCACATGTCCTTGTGGACTTCGTGGTCCTCCCTCCTGGGCATGGCAGGAGTGTAACCGACTTCTGAGGCTGGAACGCCCATGAGGCGCAGTTACGTTGTACCGATGATGTGAGTGGTGATATATCGGAGGATGTAGCGCCAGGAGGGCCCTTAAACCTAAATTATACCAACCTACCCAGACAATGGTCACCGCGGCAATCCTCCCACGGTAGAGCAGGGAATTGAACCCGGGACCTCATGATTAGTAGTCAGAAACTCTGACCACAAGACCACGAGGCTGGTCATGTATAATATGTATTAACTTCGTTTCAGCTTCCAACATTTGCGTAGTATTCAACAAATCTTTGATAAAACACGGGCCAAAAAAACAGTTCATTTTATACCCTTTTAATACATTTTAATGCATTTTTAAGTCTTAAGGGATCCTACATTATATGAATGCTATTTGCACTACTTGCAGCTTCTTCTAAGTTCTTGTAAAGACGGTCAATGGATCGAAACATGTCGTCGAGATAAAAACAAAATAAAAAAATTATATTGTTGGGTTTGACTGAACCCAGGAATTATTTTGTTGTCTTTTATGACTTTTAAGCTGATTGTCTGAGGAGTTCTTGTTCGAATTCAGGCAAATGAAATAGAGCTGTCTGTCCTCTAAAGCCTTCAGGTTGGCCCTGGAACCCACCCAGCTTCTTATTTAATGCGTAACGGTGACTCTTTCCGAGGGGTATAACGGCTGGCCAGTGAGGCTGATCTCCTACCTATCTAATGCTAGAGTTACCAGTGAGTGGACATGCCCCTCCACTCTTCGTATTATTCGTGGAGACAATTAATTTCTTAAGGCTAAATGAGTTATTTTAAATTTTGACGTTCAAGTGACCGTGAATCGTGATAAATTTTTATAATACAACCAACTAGATACATTAATTTCTCAAATTTATTTTTGGAATAAAACTATACATGTTTCGGGCAGTTCCTCTGTCCATTATCAGGAGTTTTTCACTGTACACACAGCAAACCTGTGTGTACAGTGAAAAACTCCTGGTAATGGACAGAGGAGCTGCCCGAAACACGTAGAGTTTTATTCCAAAAATAAATTTGAGAAATTAGTGCATCTAGTTGGTTGTATTATAAGGAGTTATTTTACATTTTGAAATATATCAGTATTTGAGTTAAACAACAAATAAACACTGTCTTAAATTTAGTTATACAACATTAACATTTGAATTTGGTGGCTTTGTCTACATTTTGTATGTTGTCAGGTAGAGGTCTCTGCGACGAGCTGATCACTCGTCCAGAGGAGTCCTACCGACTGTGGTGCGTCGTTGTGTGTGATCTAGAAACCTCGTGAATGAGAAGGCCCTGGTCCACTTGGGGCTGTTGCGCCAAAATCAAGTCAGCAAGCAAGCGAGCAAGCTTTATCTACACAAATCCTTCGTTCCTTTCTGTGACGATGCAACCTAAATGACAAGGTCAAATTAAAAAGCTGACCAGGAAGCCTAGCCTGTTCCAGCCTGGCGGAATTCATTTGTTATCTGCCAGAAATTGTTTACAAAAAGGAATTGAAGGATGGGACCTTCAACTGTCGCAGACGCTCAAATGTTCTGGGTCGCACGCGTAACTGCAGACCACTTCTTTCTTTCCCAGTAACTCTAAGCTATCTGCCAGTACGGGCCAGGAAACTGGTGCGTCACATTGAGAGCCCAGTTCACATCAGGCCGGTGGTTATGACATTGATCATAAACAACACGCAGTATCGAAAGTAAATGTAACCAAGACGGAGTCTTTATTTAAGTCGAAAGCAATGTTATCTGTGGGTTTAATCAAACACCACGCTGAGGAGGCGTGTGGGGATTGGAGGTATAAATCCACGCTTTCTTGTCCTCGGAAATAGAAGGAGGGGAGGTACCAGCTTCCCGTACTGACCGCTTCATCTCCAGGCGGAAAAGGACTTCCAGTATCCATTAAATAGGATGGTGGTTGGGTTTCAGTGCCAGTCTGGGCGTTTCGACAAAATGTCTCTAGCCAGTGCCCGGAATTAAATCCGGTTTCTTCGGTCACCTACCGCCTGCTCACTATACCGACTGAGTTACCCAAGCTTCTATTTGTTTATATACATATATATATATATTTACAGTATATTTGGGATCCAGGACAACATATTTTGTATACCGACTGGGTTATTGATTAGACGATCCGAGATTCGATTCCCAGTTAGGAAAAGAGATTTTTCTCTTCTGCAAATCGTCCAAACTGAATATGGTGCTCATAAAACTGCGTATTTAACAGGTACTAGGGATAATCCCCCCTCGGGCAAACCGGTCAGGGCATGAAAATAATCAATTATCTTCACCTGGTGCTGAGGGTAAGAATGAGTGAAGTAGTACTGCTCTGTAAATGCCTTCAGGTCGTGCCTATCGACAGTTTTACCTTAACCTTTTACGCCCCGATAGTTTATGTAACCGTGCTGTCAGACCGTGCCATAGCTCAGGCAGACATTCTCCTCTCGGAGGCAATGTTGACGCTCCAGGAGAGTCTGTGTAAGATTCGTGGTTGACAGAGGGGAAATTGGACAGTTTGTTTTTCCTCAAAGTATGCTTTTATCTGATGTGTACTGGACCGTGCATCATCTTGATAACTGATGAATAAAATCCAACAAGATGCCACTTATTACTTGATTATGCTTATGTTCGGCTCAATATGTTTCGGGCACCATTATGCCCATCATCAGGAGCTCACGACGGTAGCGTTGGTTACCACATAGAACGTCTGGTTCTCGTGTTGTTGCTGGATGGAGGTTAAGTGCAGGCAGGATGCCGTCGTGAGCTCCTGATGATGGGCATAATGGTGCCCGAAACATATTGAGCCTAACATAAGCATAATAAAGTAATAAGTGGTATCTACTTGAATTTTATTCATCAGTTATTCTTTTATCCCCTGTCAGTATCATTCCAGCAGTGTCGCCCACTCGTATTCATCTACGTAGAAAATAAGATGTTATTAGTCGACAGTGTCTTTAAATAACATGTTTAAAAATACTGATGTTTGCTCAGAATACAAGCCTGTAGGACCGAATGATGGGATATTTATTTAAGAAAAAGCCAAAAGTGTTTGGTTTGATAACAGAAGATGGGGGGACCTGTTAGGACACGCAGTCGTACTGGAAGAGGTTTTATTGAATTAGTTCTTAAGCAGTTATTGTGTGGTTGTGAAACCTGTTCGTCTGTTTAGAGGCAGTGATTAGAGGAAGGTTTTGCAAGCACTGCATTTAAACTTCTGATTACATTAAGGACTGGAAATTTCTTATCTAGCTTAGTAACTATTACCTTCCCAAAATGGAATTCTTTCCGTGGAATTAGTAATGCATTACTGCGAGTGAGGTCGTAAAATTGGCCTAATAACGAGCCCCTTGTTTGTTGAACCAGGTTTTCCAATTTTACCTACTCCTTCTTTTTCTTCTTTAAGGCGATTGCTGTCCGTTGTATCACAATAAAACCAACAAATGATCCGGCAACATGACGTGTGCTGTTACATGTCAAGGGAAAGTTACAGGTGTCGGCTGCTAAACGTAGCCGTAATTAGGTTGGAAATAAAATTGTAATATTTACAACTGCATTTTATATTTTCAAATCTCCTAACTATAGATGAGCATGTAACAATGGTGGCACGCAAACTGTAAGTGTTCAGGCGGTAAGCTGCCCATCTCTCATTTTTCCCGACATAAATCATCCTGAGATTAAATCCGAGACTTATGGATGAGGCACAGGCGACAAATCGCCTGAGTAATTAGTTAGTTCTAGAATAAAGTTATCTGTATTCAGACCGAAATATTTTGAACATTACTAACAATTTGTGGTAGGCAATTTACTGGGGAAAAAAGGGCATTTTGTTTTTCATATGCATACCAATGCGATACATTTTTCATATGCATACCAATGCAATACATTTTTCATATGCATACCAATGCAATACATTTTTCATATGCATACCAATGCAATACATTTTTCATATGCATACCAATGCAATACATTTTAGGTGTCCGCTCTTTTGGAATGTGGCACCATTACTGGATGAACGATGTTTAGAAACAGTGTAATAGTATCCTTTGCAAGGGCTGAGCGTACCGTGAAAATCCTTCGACCTTTGAAGTTGAGACCATTCCGCTGTCTCGAAACAACAGACGCCAAACTTTCGGCGTCTGTTGTGTCATGTTCCCGAAGGACGTAGACCTCAAAGGACTAAATTTTACTTTGCAGGGGACCACAGCACTACTCAGGGAATCCCGCAGACGATCCTACGTAAAATTATGTACAACGAAACAAAGAAAAATTTATTGATCAAGTTTAGTTATTTTTTAAATCACAGATGGCGTTGTGAGCTTCGTATCTCTCACAGCATTTGACAGAAGACTGATGAAGCTATCTCGGTATTACAAAGTGCAAAATTTGTGTCGTCCGAATCAAAACTATATTTAGAGAAAGGAGTTTGTGTGGCTGAAAAGCGACATTTTTCGACGTAGAATAGAATATTCTCGAGCTCACAACAATTCTAATAGACCCATATATTGAGGAAAACAATGTACAATTGGTAGTTTTATTACGTTTGTGTTTTGATTGATATTAATTTTGTATATTGTGCTATCATATTTAAACTGGATGTTAGGTATAAAAAATATCAGTATTATTTCTATAGTAAAACCAACAATAAGCATCAATGTATCAAATTTATTTTATTTTGAAATGAAGCTCTACATGTTTCGGATGGTATTTCAGTCCATCATCAGGAGTTCAAGACTGTACATACAGCAACAGGCATTTGTCAAACAGATACCGCAGACAGCAGTATCTGTTTGATATATGCCTGTTGCTGTATGTGCAGTCTTGAACTCCTGATGATGGACGAAAAGACTGTCCGAAACATGTAGAGCGTCATTTCAAAATAAAATAAATTTGATACATTGATGCATCTTGTTGGTTTTACTATAGAAATAATATTACGATGCACGGCCCTATGGACGTCAAATAGTATTACGATGCACGGCCCTATGGACACCAAATAGTATTACGATGCACGGCCCTATGGACGTCAGATCTCAGTATTCTATAAGAAAACTTTAAATATTCTGTCGAATACAACTGTATTCTGTTTTCTCAGTTTTTATATGTATGTCTATGTGTACTTACTGGCGTTTTCATCTCTGCGGAATTGAGTGTTATAATAAATACACAGAGAGTTGAATTTATACTGAGAGATATGATAATGACGCTGGTTAATGACAGAACGGTATTTAGTTAGCAGGTTTTATTGTAAGTCATGCAGTAAAAAAGACGTAAAACGAAGTAGTCGTTGGCCCCCATCAGCGTCATAGCATTTTACCTGAATGAACAGAAATCACACAAACTCTCAGAACTGACCTGTTTTCGAGACAATTCCCGAATATACAAGAAGTGAAGTGATCCCGTTACAGGCCCGGTGTGGCCCAGAGGGTGGGTAGAGGTATAGCTCTACTCTTCTATGACCGCAGCACTAGAACGGAGTGAGTGGTCAGCAGCACGGCCCGGCCGCACTTTACCCCCGGGAAAGACCCGGTACTCATTTTACAGGAGTGTGGGTGGGCCCAGGGCCGCACTGGACGGGCGGAAGATCTCGTCCCCACCGGGCTTCGGTCCCGGACCGTCCAGCCCGTAGTCAGTCACTATACCAACTGAGCTACAGCAGTGATTATATTGTATTCCATGTGACTATGAATATTTCGTTTAAAACACTAAATGGCAGTCTTAATTATATCAGTTCGCTTTAACGTAAATCCTCGAAATGATATCCGTACTATGAAACTGTTTAGCGGACAGTTGCACGCAATTCAGAGAGGCGCTGACCAGTACTGTGTGTTTAGGTCAACACACGCAACTACATTTCGTGTATAATTACATCACTGCCAAGCTACGTGTTTCGAGACGATCGTGTCTTTCCCAGGCTGGCTTGTTTGAAAATTATTGGCGATGCATTAAGCCGTGTTATTTGTGATATAGTGATCTAAATTCTGTATAATCTGATTGTACAACACATTGATCTTTGTAGCTGTGCAAATATAAAAATTTCTATGCACTTTATGTTCGGCAGTGGGTTAATTCTTAATCCGTACCTCTATACGAATTTCCCAGCTTGTCTAGATACAGTACCTTCACGTGTATTCGTCCCATTGAATAATTTATATTATGCCAGGAAGTGTATAGCCGGATCTTGCGTAGTTCGATTTTTCTCAAAATGTTTCAAGGCCATTCACTTGTCGCCTACATTTGTAACAATTCACTGCAGGTTTTCTTCTTACTTCCTCTGGAAGTTCTGCCACAGCTCTCAGATATTTGATGTTACTTCAACGGTCTATGTCGGTTACGCAGCGTGCCCATGTTTGATTTCATCAAAATATTCATTTGAATCTGTACAATAAGAACCAACAGGACGCAGTAGTTACTTGCAATTTATTTCAATAATTAACCTCTACATGTTTCGAGCAAGCTTACTGCTCATCATCAGGAGGTACTACTCTCTATATACAACAATTGGTATATGTCATGCGTTTATGATGACTGACTGTTGGCAGGATCCCTGATCCTGCCAACAGCTAGTAGTACCGCTCAAGAAAATGAATAATCAAATCGCAGTGTGCCTCCAATTTGTTCACCTGTATTTTTGGTGATGTACCGGTTGTGGTGGTAAGTTGATGTACTGTAAAATGCGGGAATATTTTTTCACAGTCTTTCATGTGCAATAAGTGAGGGTGGCCATAACATGGGTTTTGACTCTACTGCTAATACCAAATTCTAACACTGGACAAGGTCCTGAGCTAGTTTTCACACAACTCTTTTAAATATACTTTTCTAAGATCCCTTTTAATATTATGTCCTTTATTCTTGGCTATGTTTTAAAGCCCACTTTCAAAATTTTTTTTCAAAACAAACTTATATATGCATTTCTTATTTTTTCCCGTAAACAGAAATATGAACTGCACATCCAGTCCATGATATTTTCCTTTCTTCACTATCCCAGCCATGTAGGCGAAATGTGCATGTGTAAGGCGCCAAGAAATTTAATTTTATATAAGTTAATTGTTCTGTTTTAATTATCTACTTAATTAAATCCTCTTTATCTTCGAATTTCCTTAACATATGACCTCTTTTCAAAGTAACAGGCTACATTTCACGAGCATAGTACAAAATTGACAATTTTTCTACTTGTTTATTGTGTATTTCCATGTTGACTGATATGGAAATTCGATGGGAAGGTAACAGATGTGATATGCATAACACGTTTTCTCTGAATTTATTTCTCTCGTAATTTCATGAATATTCGAATTCCCACTTGTTATTCTTCCCAGATACATATAAAATTGGAATTAATTTTTGCCTGTAGTTATTGTATGTCACACTGCACAGTTTAGTTCTGTGGCTTGCATGTTGTCCTACAGACCTATACTTGTGTTTGCTGTAGACCAGTGTCTTTGATAGCCAGAGAGTGTTACAGTTGAAGAGAAGTTCATACATGGTTTGGTTTGTAAACCTGAAGGCAAGAGACCACTTGGACGACCTAGGTAGAGATGAGAGGGTAATATAACAACAGTTCTTCAAGAAACAGGATGGAGGGAGTGGCGTGGACTGGATTGATCTGGCTCAGGTTAGGAGCGAGTAGCGGTCTCTTGTGAACACGGCAAAGAACTTTCGGTTTCCATAAAATGTGGGGAATTTCTCGATCAGCTGAAGAATGACAAACTTCTCAAGGAGGAGTTAGTTATGTGTGTCTTATTCTTCACAGTAAATTTTTGTAAAGAGGGAAATTTGTCACTGCCAGTACCATGAAAGCATACAGGGATGAGCAGTGGTATAGTTACACCCGTATTTAACCTCGGTGCTGGATAGAGTTCAGTAGTCATCATCACGCTCCGACCGCTGTACCCTCAGGTGAGAACCTCGAGCCACAGAGCCTGTTTAGAACCTCTTGGAGGAAAGAAAAATCTCCTGACCCTGCCGGGATTCGAACCCCTTACCACCGACCCAGTAGTCTAGACGCTGTACCAACTACGATATCCCGGCTCCAGTGCCTTTTTTAGGCCCCGTGAGTGCTTTGTTCTCAGACCAGCAGCGTATGTAAGGCCCCTGCAGGAACCCCCAAACGTAGGAAACTCTAATATTTGTTGTTCGTTCTGGACTCCTGGCAGGGGATCTGGGAGTAATAATACTAATTGCAGCGGGGCCTCCGATTATAGAGTTGCGAGGGGCCTTCCGACGGGTTATCTACGCCACTGTTTCACAATACTTGTTCAAACAGACAGACAAAGCAGCTGTCTCCGGACAGTTCGACAGTTACGTGAGACGTCACCTTGTTTCCTTCAAGAAGTGTGAACACGTTTCCCATAAGATATAAATTATTCAATAAGTTAAGGCCATTAATTTTATCTTCTCCAGTTCGTTCCTTGCTTTATTTTCTTTATCTTCTCCTCGTAAAGCACATTGTGTCAGAAAACATAAACCTTCAAGATAGGTAAGAAGTGGTTTGCAGCGAGTACATAGCACAGCGGTTCTGGTACAGTTCTTTCCATGAAGAATCGATCAATTGAATCAATGTATTTCAAACACGCCTCTCGGGGTCTCCTTCACCCAACTAATACAAGCAGTTCAATCTCTGTCCGATGATAGCAAAACTGTCTCATCGTCACTACAAGTAACAAATATGCCAGATTGTAGGCTTTCGCCGATGTGTAGTTGAGATCTTCGCTCTTCGGGGGTTTTACACGTCCTACGTTGGTAGTTTTTGATACCGACATTTGGGTGCAACATATCTCTCCCATTTTCAAGGGCCAAGCAGTCAATATGCTGGCCCGAAACGTCGGCAAACAACTAATAATGCAATCTCCTCTGCTGTGGATACAGGAATCTAGGTTCGATTGCCGCCAGGCAGAGGGATTATTACTCTACTCGAAAATATCCATATCAGCTGGGTGAATCATCCACATTCATGTGCGATAGGTACCGCGATCGCCGTCCACGGGCTAAAGCGGCCGAAGCGTGAAGCTAACCTTCAAAACATCTAGTACAGAGAATAAACAACCAACTAGATGCAACAATAACGGTTTATTAATGATTTCAATCAGTTCAGCATGTTTCGGGCGATGATTTTGCGCATCCTCAGGAGTACTAGACTGTGTTTACAGCTAGTGGTACAATGTACCGACGATGCTGCCGGCTACTGCAGGCGGCATCGTCGGTGCATTATACCACAAGCTGTAAACATAGTTTAGTGGTCGATGCATTATACCACAAGCTGTAAACATAGTCTAGTGGTCGGTGCACTATACCACAAGCTGTAAACACAGTCTAGTGCTCCTGAGAATGGGCAAAATCATCTCCCGAAACACGCTGAGCTGATTGAAATTATTAATAAACCGTTATTGTTGCATCTAGTTGATTGTTTATTGTATTATGTCAGTTATGCACGGTTACACTAAATCAGATCTAGTACAGAGTTTAAGAATGAGTCAAAGTACATCTCAACTCCCATATATGCCTTCAGGGTTTGCACAGGGACAAGTCTGGTCGTGTTTCCTAACTCACTCTGTTATTTCTGATAGGGAAATAATCGGTGATTATCTTGAATGTTAGACGTAATGTGAAAATTCACTGTCAGGTAGACTGAAGTTTTACTGGCTGTTAATGTGGGCTGTGCGGTGGCTCAGTGGTTAAGGTGCTGTGTTACAAATCGGAAGGTCGCTGGTTCGATCCCAGATTGTGCCATTGTAATTTTTCATTGATATAATCCTTCCGATCGCACTATGGCCCTGGGGTCGACTCATCCTCTAACAGAAATGAATACTAGGAGCATTTCCTGGGGGTAAAGGCGGCCGGTGTGTAAGTCCGACAACCTTACCACCATCCTGTACCGTTGTCACGAAATCTGGGAACCTTAACTTCCTGGAACCCTCAGGGCCACTCCAGGCCTGTAACGGGACTGCCTTTAATATGAGTGGTACACAATTTAACAGATCTGTTTCAAGCGTTAGAACTGAACTAGATTTGTGGAAATGTGTAAGACGGCTGTGGAAGTTTGTATTCCGAAACATCACAGGGTTCTTTGAGCAGAAGAAGATTTACGCATGATGTGGGTGTCTTTGGTTCCCAGCCCAGATTAACGTGCTTACCTTTTGGTTGGTCGTGATATGTCTAGAGGCAACTGAGCGCTATAAAAATAACACAGTGGAATAGGTGTTTAAGAAGACGGATAGATGGACGAACAGTGTCTTGGATAAAGGGTTAGACAACAATCGGAGCTTGCTTTGCCACGCGGAGGACCACTGAATTGGCACATTCACAGGCACCGTGGATTGATTTTATAGGGAAGGCGCATAGTTTTACAACGAAAACAGTTTACCTAATTTTACAGGTTTCAAATTTAAAAAAAAGAGGAGGATTATGGACGTCTGGCATTTGACACTTCGTCGCTCGCTACTTCCCCCCGTTTCGAAGGAATTTGTCTCCTCCATCTCGAAGGATTCTTCGTGGGCCTAGATCCCCTGAAGACGTAGGTAACACGTTTCTTCGAAACGTCGGAAATCACTTACCCTGCGGCGCAGTGTCACATCCAGGAAGACCGGAATACATGAACACCCTCTATGTCTGATATATTTTAGGTATTTTAATGTCAAATACAGTTTATATATGTCGGCTACCCTCACTGTTACTAACGAAAAAAATTAAATGAAATTAAGTACGTTAAGTGCCTTACAAAAACTTTTTGGAATAGTTTAATCTGTACAGAGCGGGGCAAGTGAAAATAGGTTGTATTCAAACCGCGTTTGAAAAAATTGCCTAATAAAGGTTCATAGAGTCAATGATATTTGTGAGGACGGGGGGGGGGTGTATAGGGTCTTGTTGGAGAAACCGGAGGGAAGGAGACCACTGGAGAGACCGAAGCGTATATGGGTGGATCTCCAGGAGGTGGGATGTGGGTATATGGACTGGATCGGGCTGGCCCAGGATAGAGACAGGTGGCGGACGCTTGTGAGTGCGGTAATGAACCTTCGGGTTCCGTGAAATGCGGGAAATTTCTTGACTAGCTGCAAACCAGTTAGCTCCTCAAGAAGGACTCTGCACCATGGAGTAAGTAAGTATTCTAATGGCAACGTATGTTTAAATCTCGGTTGCAGGCCTTCCTGTCTGTCTGTCCATTGTTAGTCCTTATTTCAGAGTCGTCTCCTTAACTGAATAAATGTAGTACTTAACTTACTTTTACATCAGTTACCATCCGGAAATTTATATTTTCTTCAATGAAGTACGTGTGTCACTATACCAACACAAAATGCTTGTGGTTTAAGTCTTCTTACTTAATGGCGTATGTGGTAGCGCCGATCTAACTCCGTATTTGCAGTTGTATAGATTAGGTCTCTGTAGTATGAATACAGAGTAATGTGTTCATTTTTCAAGACGCATAACCTTCGAACTATGACGCATTACATCAAACACGACTATTATTGTGAACACTGTCCAACTTTTTCGTATATCTTCAACACAGCTCTTACGAACCCCCAAGGGAATGTGAAAGAACACTTCTGTCCGCGGATCGGACGGATTTTCAAGTTCTTCACACGTCATCGCTAGAATTGTGCGAGATTTGAGGTTTCCACAGCTGTTCTGTTGAGGTTTCACTCTACTGAGATGTGACGTCGTACCGCTGAGTTAGTTTTACCTGAAGTTTCGAAGGAACTTAATGTCTGCATCTTCAGTGGTAGAAGGGAGTTCAAAATAATTTTTAGTGAGTCAAAATATACTGCATTAGCTAGAATAATACACATTTGTTGACAACAGACCTATTCCCTGTTTCCATTGGATACCTACAAGCTGTGCTTTTAGTATGTAGCCTACCTTAATACAAATGGCCGTTTGGGATCTTGAAGCAGTTAAGTGTAATTCTGGATATCTTCAGTTCATTGCTATTGTGAACTAACCTTAACTCTTCCTGTAGAATAGAAGTTAAAAGCAAAACAAGCTAAGAGGAGGAGTGAGACAACACAAGGTAATAAAAATATCAGGCAGGTGTTTTATGGTCGTTGCCTAAAATCAACCCAAGGGGCCCAGACCATCTAACCTTCTCCGTTCTGCTATTTTCAAACTGCATGCAGGTATACACTCATACACCATAACAGTGCCTGGTGTAATATAGCGAAGGTATCCACCAGCAATTAAGCGCTACAAGAACTGAAAAACGTCCACAGTTAATGTATCCGTACACACGGTTTTACGTGCCAAAGACTCGAATCTGCAGCAACACCTCTATGAGAGCCTCAAGTAACGCACATTATACGGATTTTTAATTAAACTGACCAACAAATCTGCGTCTTAAATTAGGCCTGCAGAAACACTGAAAAAAAAATATTTCACATTTAACAACATACAATTAAGTTCACATCTTTAGAATCGTACTGAAGTAAACAGATGTGTAAAACTGGCCAATAAAAACGAAGTCCTACGTCACAATTGGTCATCTGGTCATAATTCTGCTATTAAAATTTTCTACATGTCTATATTCCAGATAATATCCCACGTCTCTTTTCAAGATTAATCCACTCCACGCTGTGCAAAAATTTCTTTTAATATCTCGATTAATCGCAGCACTCGCTCTTCTTGCCTTTCGCTTACTTGGCGACATTGGTACCGTCTTTATGAATACAGACAAAACGTTCTTGGCTTTTGAACAATTTAAAATTCAGGTTATCGGCTGAAGGTAGTAACTGTAGTACATTCCCTTCGTTTAGTTTCAGTATCTCTGACAAAGTTACGAATTACGGAACGGTCCGTTGGGCATACAGCGGGCATTTCATTTTTAGGCGCGTTCCCAAAACTGCGCAAAGCGACTATTATCTTCGTCAATCTGTCCGTCCGCACGGAACTCGCCTCCCACTGGATGAATTTTCATGAAATTAGTATCTGAGTATTTTTCGAAAACCTGTCGAGAAAATTGGCAAGTTTCATTAAAATCTGACAAGAATAACGGGTACTTCCCATGAAGACCTGTGTGCTGTACATTTATGATATCTCGCTCAATTCCTATTATAATGAGAAATTTTTCAGGCAAAAGTCGTAGAAGAAAACAAAACATTTTCTTTTAAGTAACCTTTTTCCAACAATCGCGCTGTTTATGAGACAATATGGAAAAATACAGCAGAGCAAGCCGGGCCACAGATGTCAATACGATATGAGGCACGACCATTGCATGCTGGACACTTAAGGCTACATACATGCACTCAGAATTTGTAGAAACTTATTGCTTTTACACGGTAAGGATGGTTACTTTACATGACTGCCTTTTTTTTTTTTATCTACGACTGTGTGCTGAGAACATTTTCGTTTCGACAGCTATTTAGCAACTTGGCGGGGTTTATGGCATGTGTGCAAATTCTTATGCAGGTCTTCACGTAAAGGGGCCACCACCTTGTCCGGTTTTAACCAAATTTTGAATAAAGTGACAAATTTTTAACAAAACTTCGCACTATTAAATATCATGAATATCCGATCGTTAGTTTATCATGTGCAGACAGACGGACAGAAAAGACATTGCCATGGCGAAGCTAACAGATATACTTTGCGTTTTCGTATGAAGACGCCCCCAAAACCAGTAATAAGTACAATAAAAATAAAAACTTTCGATGTAACGTTCAGATACTTAAAAAAAAAAATAACTTTTCACATTTGAATAAAGGTTGACCAACTAGATGACACTTGCTTTATTATATATTGCTCAACATGTTTCAGACGTTAATACGTCCATCTTCAGGAGCTAGCGAGTACTTGTTGTGTTGTGTAGGCTG
>Ga0123353_10005813_pt1 | contig 16295 bp, 17 predicted proteins | sample TergutLab28metaG_3_FD_92763 | JGI IMG/M metagenome (GOLD analysis project Ga0123353, IMG submission 92763) | Labiotermes labralis P3 segment gut microbial communities from Petit-Saut dam, French Guiana - Lab288 P3 | ecosystem: Host-associated > Arthropoda: Insects > Digestive system > Gut ... | reverse complement strand
TTAAACTGTACTTTAAATAATAAATTAGCAAAATATTAGCAAAAAGCTTCTTAAGGAGTTTCTCATGAAAAATAATAAAAAAATATTGGGGTTTGTTGCGTTGGCAACTATAATAATATTCCTTGTTTTGGCTTGTAGCGATAGCTCAGATGATGGAATAGAATATGGCCCTACTAATTATGGCGGTACAATGTCATTTAGCGGCGAACAAGTGTGGATACCGAAAGAAAGTACAAGAATAAGTGAATCATTAGTGAAATTCACAGAAAATCGTATTATAAACCCTATTTTTATACTTTATGATTTTAATTTACCTCCTCCTTATATTAAATCTTTTGAATCTGTAGGGTCAGGGAATATCGTAAATGGAATTCTAAACTTTACTGTAGAAGAGCCAGATGTTCTTAAACTGAATGATTCCGAAACTCTGTTCTGGGCTTTTTTTAATGTGTGGTATGGGTTAAAAGCAATCGATATTGATGATAAAAATACAAAGGTTAATAATCTTATGATTATTACATCAGAAGGGGCTATCCCATCTGAAGGAATAGTTAGAGAAAACCTCTCAGGTACTAAGACTTCTCTTACCGGAGAATATGTCTGGTATCTTTATGTAGATAGGGACTGCACGATAACTGCAAGTAAAGCACTTTATAATGATTCTGTTTATATACATACATATAATGCTTTTAATATATCTCTTAAAAAGGGTTGGAACACTATATGCAAAAGTGAAACTTATAATACTGGAGGAAATCCAACCTACTCAATACAACTAAAAAACCCCTATCACCAGTGGGTAATACAAGAATTTTAAAAATAAAAAAGCTGCCTGGATTCAGGCAGCTTTTTTTATCTATATGAGTTTTCTTAACGTCTCTCTTCAAATCTATTTAAAATCTGTTCCCGCTGGCGATAATTATTTTCCCAGTTTACCGGTATACTTTTTGCCCGGATCTCACCTGTTGGTTTTGAGTCATACGGAGTTTTTGGGAAATCGATCCTGACCGAATGCATCCAGCCAGCCACAATAGCGGACTGCCCTGCTTCGCTAAGAAACCAATCAGTGATTGCTTCTGCAGCTGCAAGATTCTTGTTGGCACTCCACTGGTTGTTGACGATCATAATGGCAGATGGAATCATAACAGCGCCATCTGTAGGATATATTACTTCAAGATTTGATTTTTCTTCTTCACGTTTTTGCAGAATCGACTCTTCCAGGATCATTATTACCTTATATTCACCAGTTTCCAGTTTTTTGAGTGATCCGGCAGTGCCGTATTCAATCTGAATACTCTGTTTACCCAGAGCATCCAGGTATTCATAGCCATATTTATCCCTGAGTGCGGAAAGTGTAGCCAGAGAAGTTCCTGATATATTTGGATTTCTCATGGAAATGGTTCCTTTGACTTTTGGATCAAAGGCAAAATCAAAAAAAGAATTAGGAATGGTATTTTTAGAGTTCTTTGCCGGATTGTAAGCCAAAACCATATTATTGATTCTTACAGGATACCAGTAGCCTTGCGGATCATAATCAAACGCCAGGTTAGCAGCTTCTTTGGAAATATAGTTATGAAGCATCCCTTTTTCTTTCAGTTCCAGAGAATATGCAGGTTCTGCTACCATAAGTATATCGCAGCCCAGTTTGCCAGAAGCTTGTTCAGCAGCGATCCTGTGTTGGAGACGACCGGTTCCTCCATAGACAAACTCTATAGTGCATTTGGGAAATTGGTTTTGCAGATCCTTTTTTACAACTTCAATAACATCCTGATACATAGAAGTATAGATCGTTATTTTATCTGAAGGTTTCTGTTCTTTATCACCAAAAGCAAATATAAATGGAATCGCCAAAGCGAAAATAATCACAAAACAAATAATTTTTTTCATATATTCCTCCTGATTGTTAGTATTTTTATTTGGAGCTCTCCTTGAAAAGCGTTATTAATATCCACCTTTATCTGATATTATTTCAGTTGTTATTTCAAAGAGTATCATTTCAACTCTGCGATTAAGTCCTGGGTAAGAGCTGGATCCAAGATTCCTGCCGCCACCATAGCCTTTAACAAATACTCGTCCAGCTAAATCAGGTATTAATCCAGTAATTTCTACATCAGGATCAAGTTCATGCGCATAATTTGGAACAGGAGGAGTAGTAAGACTAGGAGGAAGAGGAGCAATACCCTCAGTATAAACAGGAGCAGTAGGAGCACCAGTATTTTCAATATAATTATATATATCTGCAAGTCTTTTCTCTACATCTTTTGCTCTAGCTTTGCTTATTTTTTCCAGTTCTATTTTTTCAGCCTCAGTACCATAAACAGGATTTGCATGACCATGTAATATGATCATATATTCAGACTTACCCGGTGTTTTTGTTTCTCCCTGGTTAGCTCTTAATTCTTCTGCCATTGCAATGATATTTACTTCGTTAGATTTTCTTTCCGCTCCTGTAGTATGTGTTACTGCCGGGGCTTTTGCATTTATATTATATTGTTCCTGATCTCCTGAAAATACAATGAATTCAATATTAATTATATTGATATTCTGGGCAGTCACAGTAGGAGGTTGAGGAACATATTCAGTTATGGTTTCGTAGATATATTCAATATAAGGAATAGGTTTTATAATCCCAATATATTCATTCTCTTCTTCAACCCACCATTTTTCTATAATTGGGTTTTGCATATCACAAGTTGTAAAACAAACAAACATCATTAGTATAAAGCCTAAAATAAGCTTTTTATTTATCTTTTTCATATTCATACCTTCTTGCTTACTCCGCAGCTTTTATTGATTAAAGTCAACTTGAATAATCATTAACTCAACACGGCGGTTTCTGTTTCTGACATCCCATTCGCTGGTAGCATTTCTTGTGCCGCCAAAAGCAACGATTACCATTTGTTCATCGCTTACGCCTCTTTGTCTAAGCTGTTCAGATATTGTATCTGACCGCATAGTGCTAAGAGCCATAAGATCTTCAGCTTCGCTGATATTTATGGTAAAAGGATTTGCATGTCCTTCTATCCTGACACGGAAATCAGGATTATCTTTAAGAGTCTGCGCTGTATAGTTTAAAACCAGTTCATTAAGCTGCTGCGCATCCCGATCAATACCTATATTATATCTGCCTATATCTGGTCCAAATAAAATGAATTCAATTGCAGTGATCTTTATGATCTTTACAATCTCACTCGGTGGAATAGTCTTAATAACCTCAATATCTTGATAAATAGTTTTCTTGGGTAATTTGAATTTATATCCAGCTGTTATGGAAGCCCCTGCAATATGTGGATATCCTGCCCGAATTTGAGGTTCAATATGCCATCTCTCTGATAAAGGTATGGTAACGCCTGTTGCAACATCAAATAATAAAGAACCGCGTGTCATTGTTACATCACTGAAAGGTGAGTCACCCCCCTTTTCACCTCTATAAGCTGCAAGCAAACCCATCCCACCCTGTATAAAAGCATTGGTGGTATTCTCTTTTTTACCAAAACGGAGAAAATTCCAGCGCAGATAAGCCTGAGTTTCAAAAGTAAGTATATCGCGGTCATCATCTTCAGTACTGTAGTTAACTCCAAACCTTGCGCCGACCATTAATGCATGTGAAATACTCAGTTTGGGATCTAAAATAAATTGGAAAGATTTTCCTTCCACAAGGATATCGGTCATTCCAAGCCCACCGTCCAAAGACCAGTACTCCGTATTGGGAAACCCTGTTTGGGCGTATAATCCGTTTATAAGCAGTAAAAATGTTAAAACCAAAAAAATAATCTTTTTATGCTTTTTAAAACCTCTTGTTTTTGGAGGCAAAACGCCTCTTCCAACACCGCATAATTTTTCCTCTGAGGTATCTTGTAACTGCAAAATAGACCTCCTAAATCACAAGTTTTAGACAAATATCTATCTAAAAATGATATTATATAATGAGAAATTGTCAAGCTTAATTTTAGCTACAATATTATCTGGAAATGCCTGTTTTGCTAAAATTTAGCTATTTTTTAAGGAGATAGTTATAGTTACCCTATAAGATTAACTATTTCGCTCCGCTTTTCATAATCAGGCTTTTTATCAAGCAGTGTACGGAATGTTTCTTCTGCTTTTTTCTGGTCTCCCTTCTTGATATAAAGGTGTCCCAGTCTATAGTAAGCATCATAATAAGTTGGATCTATTTTAAGGAGTTCATTAAGAGTATTAATAGCAAGATCATCATTACCTGTTTCTATATAAGCAATTCCAAGATTATATCTGGCAGAAGGTGAATTAGAGACTATCTTTATTGCAGCATTCAGGTGTTTTATACTATCGTTATAAAGCCCTTTATGAAGGTATACAATACCAAGATTGTTATTAACTGCAAATCCGCTTCCATCAATTTCAAAAGCTTTCAAGAGCAATGTAAGAGCCTGGTCATACATCTTGTTATCATCATAAATTCTTCCAAGGTTTATATATGGAAGCTGATACTTTGGGTCAAGATTTATTGCATCGCTATAAGCTTTCATTGCAGTATTCTGGTCTCCTGTCCCTTCTGCAGCCTGCCCAAGAGTATAATTAAATACTGCAGACCTGGGTTCAATGTTTACAGCTTTGCGCGCATAAGCAATAGCTTCATTAAATTGTTTGGTGTTGATTTTAAGAATTGCCAGATTATTATTTACATCAGCAGAATTAGGACGCAATGCAAGAGCTTTTAGATAGTAATCTTCTGCCTCTTTATTTTTATTAAGCCATGAAAGAATTGTACCAAGTTGTATTGCATATACAGGTTGCTGGGGATTTAAGTTATATGCTTTTAGATAAGACTGATATGCCCCATTATAATCATTTTTATCTTTTAAAATATTTCCAATTTCAAAATGGGCAAGGTGAAAATTTTTATCCAATTTAATTGCTTCGTTAAAAGCAGCAGTAGCTCTGTTGTCATCTCCAAGATTCTGATATGTTCTACCCAGTCTGAAGTATCCATTGGCAAAATTTTTATTAAGATGAACAGAGCTTTCAAATGAATTTTTTGCATCCTGGAATTGCCTTGCTGCAAATTGGGTTCTCCCAAGCTCATAATGAACTAAATAATTCTGGGGATTAAGTTTGGCAGCTGTTTTAAATTCATCTATTGCATTTGAATAATCTTTTGTTTCATTATAAACCTGTCCAAGAGTATAGTGAGGAAGCCAGTAATTAGGATCTTTTTCTATGGCTTTTCTTGCATTTACAACAGCTTCTCTTAAATTTTCAGGAGAGGTATTTTCATTAAAAAATGATTCTGCTTTGCGAGCCCATGCTTCTGCGGAGTTATCATCAAGTTTTAATGCAGCATCAAAATCTCTTCGCGCAGCCTCATGCTGTCCTGCATTCATTTTATCAATTCCCTGTTTTATAAGGTCATTAACTTTTTTCTGCTTCTCTTTTTCCGCAGCTGATAAATTATCTTTCACTGCAGCAGGTTGCTGAGCTTGTTGAGGCTGTTGTGCGGCAGATGTGGTCCTGTTCTCCTGGAGAGTTGCTCCAAGATTATCAATGCTTTTTTTAATAGTTCCCTGAAGCGCCAGTTCTCTTTCCCTTTCTTCTGCAGATTTCAGGCTCCTTCCTGCTATAATGGCATCTCTTAATTCTTTTGCTTCTTTATCATCAGGGTTTTTGATCAAAATATTATCTAAGAGATCAAGGGCTCTCTGGTATTCCCCTTTTTCATAATATTCTCTTGCAATCCTTATTGTATTTAATCTAATTTGTTCTGACTCAGATATGGTTCCGCCACTGCTGACACTAACCTCTTTAATTGTTTTGCTGCTCCCTCCTTTTGAATTGGAAAAAACACCAATGCCAAGAAAAACCAAAAGAATAACAATAAGTACTATTGCAGATATAATTATAACTTTTCGATCAACCATCTATTTCTCCATAAAATTTTTATTTTTAATCTTCTAAATCAAGTTCTTCCCTAAAATCACTCACTCTTTCTGCTCCTGCAGAAACACTGCGCGTTTCATCCAGCACATTTTGAAGAGAACCTAAAACTTCATTAAGCAGCGCTTCTCTTCTTCTCTCTTCTACAAGTCTTCGCAACTCTTCTTCCTCTTTGAGCTGTCTTTCCTGGGTAAGTCTGTTATCAAGAAGAGCTATAAGCTTTAAAATCGATTCTCTTTGATATGTTTGAGGGTCAATAGCAAGATATATTCTATAATCAGCTAAAGCTTCTGAATACATTTGCATATTTAATCTTGTATTTGCCCTGTTAAGATAAATATCTCCATTATTTCCATTTTCCCTAACTGCCCTTGTGTACATTTCATCAGCAGGAACATATTGCCCCATAATATAATAAATATTTCCTGCATTATAGTAAAATATATCCCTATCTCTTAAAGCTTTTTTTCCCCCTTCCTGAAAAGTTTCAACAGCTTTACTATAGTTTTTTGTCTGAGCATAAGAAATTCCAAGCATCAGATATATTTTTTCATTATTTGGCTCCTGTTGCAGGGCCAAAACAAACAGAGGTATAGCATCAGCAGGTTTATTATTCATAAACAGCTCTTCTGCTGTCTGAAGAATCTTTTCTTGGGCATAAAGATTGATAAAAGAAGTGATAAATAATATTATTAGAAAAATTAAGGATTTTGTTTTCATAGTATATGCTCTATTATAGGAGTTTTTAATGTATATTGTCATTATTTCTATTGTCGGTATAGCTGCAATTCTTTTTATAATATTGTTGCTCAAGTCCTTTTTATTCCCCAGAAAGATATTAACATTAAATAATCTTATAAAAAATGGCAAGTATCAATCAGCAATAAAAATTGGCAAACAGCTTATAAGTAAAGATCAAACAAATCCAGAACTACATTACCTCCTTGCTCAAGCTTATAATCTTTCAGGAAAACCGGAAATTGCATTAATGGAGTATAACAAAGTAAACCAGATAGGTAATTTTACAGGAATTATCAATGAACAGGTCTTCAGAAAGACAATTGCAGGGCTTTTTATGCAGTTTAACCAGGATGAAGAAGCTCTAAAGGAGTATTTACTTCTTACAAAGAAGGATCCTTATAATTCAGATTATCAATATCTTGTTGGAACTCTTTTGGAAAAAAGAGGAAAACCAGAGAGCGCAATAGGCCATTATCAGAAAGCCATAGAACTGGATAAAAGAAATGATAAAGCTCATTTTTTTCTTGGAAAACTCTATTATAATACGCAAAAGCTTCCACAGGCAAAAGCAGAAATGGAAGAAGCTGTAAAATATAACCCTGATAATTCCCAAGCCCATTTTTTTATTGGAAAAATAAATAAAGATAGCCATAATTTTACAGCAGCAATAACTGCTTTTGAAAAAGCTCAAAAAGATCCTGAACAAAAAATAAAATCAATTATTGAAAAAGGTGTTTGTTCCATGATGTCCGGGAAAAATGATATGGCTATTGCTGAATTTGAGCGTATTATAAGGCTTTCCAAAGAAGCTACGGACAATGAAGTTATTCATGCAAGATATTTCCTTGCAACCTGTTTTGAAAAAGAGAGAAAAATCATTAATGCTATTGAACAATGGGAAGCTATTAATGCAAAAAAACCTAATTTTAAAGATGTGCAGCAAAAGCTTGTCCAATATCAGGATATACGAACAGAAGATGTAATGAAAGATTTTCTTATTGAAGGCAATGAGAAATTTCTTGAAATGTGCATTAAAATTATTGATGCAAAGGGTTTTACGCAGCAGGAATCAAGATTAATAAAAAATGGATGCCAGATAGTTGCAGTGGATAAAGGTTCAGGGAAATGGAGAAATATTAAAGTACAGTCTGTTCTAATAAATTTTTTCAGGATACCGGAACCTGTGGATGAACCATTTATGCGCACTTTCATAGAAGAGATGAAAAAACTGAATATAATAAAAGGTATTGTATATTCAACATCTGACTTTACCCGAAAAGCACTTACATTTATTGAAAACAGACCTGTGGATATTGTCAAAAAAGAGCAAATAATCGAAGAGCTTAAAAAGATTAGTCACTAGGCTCTGGAGCAGTTGCAGCAACCGGAACCGGAGCATGTCCATAAGGACCAGATAACAAACCATATCCGTTAACTCTGTCATATCTATATAAATATAGTGTTTTTGCATTATTGGGGAATGCCATTCTCCTGTTTGTAAAACTGGCTACATTTATTTCATTTATAAATTTCATATCCTGGCCATAAACCCAGATAATTTCGGTATTTTCAGAAAAAGTAATAACACTCCCTTCTACGACACCAGACGGAAATTGCTCTTTATTAAATATTTTGTCATAAGATGAAATTGTAAAGTATACTTCCTGGCGTTCTCCTGCATCATCAATAACGATCACACGGTATTGTCCTAAAGGAAATCCGGAAAAATCATTCATTACAATATTGTTTGATCCAAACCAGTTCTCATTATTGAATGTTTTATAAATCCAGTTTTTTTCATCTATCTTCCAGAAAAGTTCCTGCGCATCATGGATAAGATATATTGTTTTTATATCATCGATTCCATCTTCATCATAAACTTCCAGAAAAACAACCAATCTGTCATAAAAAATATTATTTTCAACATCATGATATTTTGTAATCTGCCAGAAAACCTGATTAATTTCAGGTTCATTATCAGAGCAGGAAAGTAAAAATATTGCTAAAATTAAGATTATTAAATATTTTGCTATTTTATTGATTCTGATATTTTTCTGCATTTTCAACTGGTTTTGCATATCCTTCATAAGCATATTTTTTAACGTTATCCGGCAATCTGTGAAACCGTTTTACAAAAGAATCTTTGTATTTTTCATCATATTTTGATGCATATTTATCTGTAGAGTGCAGAATATCATAAGCCAGATAATTTGAAGGCCACAACCTGTAATTTGTATGAATAAAAGTATCTATTGTTTCGGCAACTGCTTTAGAATCTTTCCATGTCCCTTTAAGAGTATCTCCATAACCAATATGGACTCTCCCTTTAAAATTTGTTATCCCCTGCACCATACTTAAGAAATCTTCATCTTTTCTTTTTTTATAACTGGTATTTGTATCGCGTCTGTAAAGTTCCCTTGCTTTTAATCTGTCACAAGGATCAAATTCATACGATAAAACCATTGGTACTATATTAAGCCTGTTGATAAAATCGGGAAATGGAAGCCCACCTTCCCGCTGTGAGAGATATAACATTTTTATTAATGCAGGATTTGTAAGATCATCTCCGTTTTTTGCTCTCCCCTCTCTTTGCGCAAGCCATGCAGAATCATTTGTATTAAGAGTGTACCATATATATTTTGATAGTATGATCGTTGACTCAATTTGCTCTCTTGGTTTCTGATTTCTTTTTACAATAAATCCTTTATTGATTCTGATAAGGTCAGCTACAAGATCATTTATAAGAAGATTATTTCCAAAAGCTATTTCAAAAGTAGGCAAATTATTTATTGTCATTGCATAACTTCCAAGAGCAGGATCAAGCGTTATATCTCTATGATTTGAAATAAAAAGATAATGTTTATTGGGGTCAAGTTTTTCAATTCCTGAAAATGTTATCTCCGAAATGGTTTTCTTTACTACTGTTCCTACAACCATTTTTATAACTATGTGCTGAAACTCACAATGAGTATTAATGTTTTTTAATTTATGTTTTAAATATATTTTTATTAATAGATTGAGAATAGGATTAAATATAAAAGGAACTTTGGAAAATACAGCTTTTCTGATCCCTTTTACTAAAGCTTTGCTATTTTTTAATCTTTCTAAAGCTGCAAGAAAATTATCGCCTCTATATGGTTCGATTTCTTTAAATTCTTCCAAAAATAAAACATTGTCTTTTTCCATAAAGACCGCAATCTCCTATCTGAAAACAAATCAATAATATCTGCTATATTAGAGTCTGTCCATAACTGAAACTCTATCCCATAGTCTTATGTTGTCATTACATGGTGTTGCGCAAACTACAGAATCCACTGCTCTGTCTGCTATATGGAAATCGCCTTCTGTGTCAGCCACACATGGATACAGAGACATAATGTTGCACATAAACACGCTTTTGTCCATAATGCAGATGTGTAGGTCACAAAATATGAATATAGTGCTTTTTTCGCAAGAAGAGATAGGATCCCCATTAAAAATTGATGATAAACGGGCAAAACATATTATTGAAATACTAAAATTTAAAGAAGATGATATTTTTTTTGCAGGAGTAATAAATAAAGGAACAGGTAAGGCAAAAATCGATAAAATCAATAAAAATTTTCTTTATTTTACGTTTGAATATGATGGAAAACCAATTGAAAAAAATCGAATTTCACTTCTTACCGCAATAACCCGTCCAATTGAAGCAAAAAAAATACTTAAAAATTGTACAACAATAGGTGTTTCAGCATTTTATCTCTCTATTTTTGATAAAAGCGAAAAATCTTATTTTGAAAGTAGTTTATGGAAAAATAGTAACTACAAAGAATATTTGATAGAGGGTTCTTGCCAGGCTTGCGCATGCGATATTCCGGATGTTTTTTTATTTTCAAGCCTTGATGAATCTCTTAAAAATCTTCCAGAAAACAGCATAAGAGCAGCTCTGGATAATTATGAAGCGGAAAAATCGCTTGCAGCTTTGGAGTATACGGAAAAAATAGCATCTGCAGATGGAAGCTGTTGCAAGAAAAGTCCCCCTCTCCCTGAAATAATACTTGCTGTTGCCGGAGAACGGGGTTTTAGCAACAGGGAAAGAGTTTTGCTTAAAAATCATGGATTTAAGTTATACAGTCTTGGTAAAAGGGTTTTGAAAACAGAAACAGCAGCAATTGCAGGGTTAGCTGTAATATTAAGTAATAATAAATTATCCTAACTTGTCCCCTTTTTCTACTTTTTGATGGGGAACAATGAGAACAACGCCGTTACTGGAGTAAATACCAAGCACAAGCACTTCAGAAATAAAATCTGCAATTTGCCTAGGAGGGAAATTAACAACCCCCAAAATCTGCATACCAATTAGTTCTTTTGGATCATATCGTTCAACTATTTGAGCGCTTGATTTTTTAATCCCTATTTCATTTCCAAAATCAATCAATAACTTATATGCTGGCTTTTTTGCTTTTGAAAAAACCTCGCACTGAATAATCTCCCCTACTCGTATATCAAGGTTTAAAAATTCTTCAAATGTTACCATATATCTTCCGGTATAATGCACTTACCCTGTCTGATTATTTTATAAGGATATTTGGTTACATCTAAAATTGTAGATGGCACACTGTTTTCAAGATCTCCACCATCAACGATAAGATCAACGCTTTTTTCGAAATTGGAAATTATTTCTTTGATTTTATTTAAGGGAGGCATACCACTCCGGTTAACACTTGTTGAAACAACAGGAACATTTACAATATTTAATATTTTTATAAGAAAATCATCTTCAGGAACTCTTAATGCAATTGTCCCTCCTGCAAGGGAATTAACAATCAGGGTAAGAGGACCTGGCCAAAGAGATAGTATTCTATTGTCGATTTTATCATTTGATATTTTGGAAAGTTTATCAGGAGAGCTTATAAGTTTTATAAAAGGTTTATTATCTTCTCTTCCCTTTATTAAACCTATTTTTTCTTCTGCTTCCGGAGTGCTGCAAACAAAACCATATATTGTATCACACGGTATTATTACTATACCGTTGTTCTTCAATTTCTCCGTAATCTTGCTTACTATATTTTCTGCTTTTTTTACTACCATTTTTCCCGGGTAACAATATACAGGAAAGAATATAAAATAACAATGAAAAAATAAGACTCATTGCCCTTATAAACTGGCTGTTATCTTTTTCTGATTTATTTATATAAATTATATTGCCCAAAGAATGGTAAACATCAGGTTTTTCAAGCCCTGCCAGAAATATTTTCTTTTCATCAGAAGCAATATAGCCCATTTCTCGAGCTTTTAATTTTATTTTTTCCATTGTATTAAAAGGTTTAAGTCTTTGGCTAAGTTCATTATTGATTTTTCTAAGTTCTGTAATATTTGAATTGACTTTTTCTTTGTATGAAGCAAGCTCTTTTGTTGCAAAAACACCTGTTTTCCCGTAAACAAGAGATAATGAGAGATATACAACTGTAAATATGTATACTGTTGCCAAAATACGGGATACGAAATTCATATATTTTAATTACGGCTTTTTTATCGATATTCTAAATAGCTCTTATCCTGAAAAAAAGTAATATATTCAAATATAATTGTGCTGTTTTTATCTAAAAATAGGATTTTAAAGGATCAGCATTGCATCGCCATAAGAAAAAAATCTGTATTTTTTATCAATTGCCTCTTTATATGCCTCTTTTATTGCTGAAATTCCTGCAAATGCAGATACAAGGACAATTAAAGTAGAGTCAGGAGTATGAAAGTTGGTAAAAAGGGAGTCAACGATCTTAAATTTATACCCTGGATAGATAAAAAGCGAAGTTTTCCCTTTTCCAGGAACAACTTTTCCATTAAAAATAGCAGATTCAAGTGTTCTTAATGAAGTTGTCCCTATTGCCACTATTTTTTTCCCATTATTCTTTGCATTGTTGATTATATCTGCGGTTTCTTCGCTTATTTCATATATCTCTTCATGCATTATATGGTTTTCTATTGCATCTGAATGTATTGGTTTAAAAGTCCCCATACCAACATGCAGTGTTATAAAAGTTGTTGTTATCCCTTTTTTCTTTAGGTTATCAAGTATTTCTTCTGTAAAATGGAGTCCTGCAGTGGGAGCTGCTGCTGAGCCTGTTTTTTCACAATAAATGGTCTGATATCTTTCGCTGTCAGAGAGTATATCTTCTCTTTTGATATATGGGGGAAGCGGTACATGACCATATTTTTCAAGATAAGCATCATCGATATTGCTGCTAAACTCAAGGATTATCCCTTTCTCATCTTTTTCGATTACAGTACATTTTATATTTGCTGGAAAAGTAAATGTTTTTCCTGGCTTTTGCTTTTTTAATTTGCTGCTTATTGCTTTCCACTTATTGCCCGAAACGTTTTCCAAAAGGAGAAATTCTGTTTTTGTTCCTGTTTCCGATAATCCGAATATTCTTGCTTTCCTTACTTTTGTATTGTTAAAAACAATAACTGTATTTTCATCGATAAAGTCAGAAAAGTTTTGTACTGATGAATGGGTGATCCCGACTTTCGTCGGGATGACGGATGGCTGCATCGGGATGACTGATGGCTGCATCGGGATGACTGATGGCTGCATCGGGATGACAAGAGGTTGCGTCGGGATACCATTCTCTATATCTCGACCTTTTGTCGCCGCGATGGATACAGCATCCGTGCCGCAGACAACAGAAGGGTTTGTGGTTGCAGCAACTGAGTCTCTTTTTAAAACAAGAAGCCGGCTAGTGCCCCTGTTTTCAGGAGGAAACTGCGCAATTAATTCTTCGGGAAGATCAAAATAGAAATCGCTGGTTTTCAATATTATCTTCTTTTATGACTATTTTAAGGTGATCGTATGCAAGCTGAGTTGCAACCCTTCCTCTTGGAGTCCTCTTTATCATTCCTAATTGTATAAGGTATGGCTCATAAAAGTCTTCAAGCGTTTCAACTGTTTCTCCAACAGAAATCGCAATTGTTTCTGCCCCTACTGGTCCGCCTGAATATTTGTTTATAATTATATCAAGTATTTGTCTGTCGCATGCTTCAAGCCCAAGAGGATCTATATTTAATTTCTCTAGACTATATTTTACAATACCTTCGCTTACAACCCCATCTCCTCTGATTTGTGCAAAATCTCTTACTCTGCGCAAGAGTCGGTTGGCCACGCGTGGTGTGCCCCTGCAACATGTTGAAAGCGCTTCTATTGCTTTTTCTTCGCATGGTATATCAAGTATTTTTGAAGAGCGTTTTAATATATTGATTATATCGGTCTGATTATAAAGATTCATTCTTATATTTATCCCAAATCTGCTGTATAAAGGACTTGAGACATTTCCGGATTTTGTTGTTGCCCCTACAAGGGTAAATGAGGGTAATGGTATTCTCACAGATCTTGCAGAGGGTCCCTGCCCTATTATCCAGTCAAGTTCAAAATCTTCCATCGCAATATAAAGCATTTCTTCTATTACTGGTTTAAGCCTGTGAATTTCATCAATAAAAAATATTGTATGGTCGTTGATCGATGTTAAAAGCCCTGCAAGGTCTTTGGGCTTATCAAGAGCAGGCGCAGATGTAACCTTAAACTCGCTTCCCATTTCATTTGCAAGTATATAAGCAAGAGTTGTTTTTCCAAGACCAGGAGGACCGCTTAGAAAAACATGGTCAAGGCTTTCTGATCTCTCTTTGGCAGCTTTTAAAAAAACTTTAAGGTTGTCTTTTATCTCATGCTGACCCTGAAAATCATCAAGAGATAATGGCCTTAACTTTTTTTCATTTACATCTTCTTCTTCAAACTCGCCTGAAAGCATTTTTGATTTTTTCATAATAAATTACTCACATGGAACTTAAAGCAATAATTGCTTTCTTTAGAATTGCTTTTTCTTTTTCAGCAAAATCAAGATTTTTGATATCTTCTTCTTTTGCAATAGTCTCTACTGTTTTTGCAGCTTTTCTGTAATCAAATCCCATATCAGTAAGAGCTTTTATAATATCGTTATATTGAGATGGAGTTGCGACTGTGTCTTGTTCTTTTAAAAGTTTTCCCCTCATTGCAAGGACAATTTTCTGTGCGGTTTTTTGCCCTATCCCCGGAAGAGTAGAAAGCAGTGAAATATTTTCACTGTCAAGAGCAGATATAAAATCATCTACAGAAATACCTGATAATATTTTTAATGCTTGTTTTGGACCAATGCCATTTATTTTAATAAGTTCAAAAAAAAGAGATCTCTCTTTTTTATCATGGAAGCCGTAAAGAGTAATATTATCTTCTCGAACATGAAGATAGGTCATTATCCTGGCGCTGTTATTGATCGAAGGGATAAGTGAAACTGATTTTGAAGAAGTATGAATTTCCCATTCGATTCCATTGTTTTCCAGATGAACAACAGAAGCTCCTTTATATGTAACTGTTCCAAAAATACTGTTAAACATTATTTAAAATCCCTATTGTTGCAGTGGCATATCGCTGCTGCAAGCCCATCAGAAGCATGGTCTGGTTTTGGCGCTTTTTCAAGCTTAAGAAGCAGTTTTACAAGCTCCTGGACCTGGTTTTTATCTGCTCGCCCATTTCCAACTATTGTCTGCTTGATTTTAAGCGGTGAGTATTCAATGGCAGGGATATTGCCCTGTGCGCAAATAAGATGGATTACCCCTTTTGCATGAGCAACAGGTATTGCGCTTATAGCATTTTTTGCAAAATAAATTCCTTCAATGGATACTTCATCGGGTTTATATTTGGATGTTATCTTTTTTAGTTTATTATAAATTTCCTTAAGGCGTACAGAAATATCATCTTCTGCGGATGTCTCAATAACTCCATGAGTTACATAGCTATATCTGCATTTATCATAATCAATAATTCCAAATCCTGTTTTCGCTAATCCGGGATCAACACCCAATACTCTAAGCAAAATAATACCTATTAATCTTTTAATTCAAAATTATCAGGGATTTCAAGGTTTGTGGATACAGACTGTACATCATCCTGTTCCTCAATCCTTTCAACAAGTTTCAGAACTTTTTCTGTTTTTTCCTCATCAAGCGCTACAGTAGTATCTGGTATATTTGATATATCGGACATCTCTTTTTCAAAATTTGCTTTAGTAAGAGCATCAAGCACTTTTATAAAGTTTTCAGGGGATGTCATTACTTCAATAGTTTCGCCAGCTGTAGCTATATCATCTGCACCTGCTTCAAGAGCAATTTCAATAATATCATCTTCCTTATATTTTGCTGAACTAAAAGTGATCATCCCTTTTTTCTTAAAAAGATATGAAACACAGCCAGATTCTCCCAGGTTCCCGCCACCTTTGCTAAGAATGCTTCTTACTTCAGCAGCTGTTCTGTTTTTGTTGTCTGTAAGAGCATCAATAAGAATAGCAACCCCGCCTGGTCCATAGCCTTCATAAGTTAATTCTGTATAGTTTACCCCTTCAAGGCCCCCTACTCCTTTTTTTACTGCCCTGTCTATATTGTCTTTTGGCATATTTGCTTCTTTTGCTTTAAGAATAGCAGTTCTTAATCTGGGATTTGCAGCTTCATCGCCACCACCCTGCTTTGCAGCAACAGTTATTTCTTTAATTATTTTGGTAAATATCTGACCTCTTTTTGCGTCATTTGCACCTTTTTTATGTTTTATGGAAGCCCATTTACTATGACCTGACATATCT
>Ga0123353_10005811_pt1 | contig 16298 bp, 15 predicted proteins | sample TergutLab28metaG_3_FD_92763 | JGI IMG/M metagenome (GOLD analysis project Ga0123353, IMG submission 92763) | Labiotermes labralis P3 segment gut microbial communities from Petit-Saut dam, French Guiana - Lab288 P3 | ecosystem: Host-associated > Arthropoda: Insects > Digestive system > Gut ... | reverse complement strand
TGTTCAGCGTCCCCTCCGACCTCTCGGTGGAGCGCGTTGTGGTGACGGGCAGCTGCGTGACGGAAGAAGCCCCGCCGCAGATCGAGCGCAACCCCGCCAGGCTCAGCCGCCTCAGGCGCGGCGCCGCGCCGCCGGCTGCGTGAATGCGCAGTGCCTGTAGGGGCGGCTAGCAAGCCGCCGATATCGCGGAGCGATATTTATTGCAAAAGGCAGAGGCTCGCCGCCTCTGCCTTTATTGACTTCTTTCATGATCCTGCGTTCAGCTGCGCCACAGGCGGGGCGCCGCGCCGCAGGTGCTCCTGTTATGAATAGGGGGTCGCGAATATGTATGCTTTATGTACCTGGATTCAACCGCGCCACAGGCGCTTGTCTGCGGGCACACGCCCGCTCACCCCAGGCGGATGATCGCCAGCTGCGTGCTGCCGCAGTGGATTCTGGCGGGCTCCATAGCGTCAATGCCAAGGTGCAGCATGTCGCCGGCGCTGAGCCACGTGACCTGCTGGCCGGATTCGTAGCCGGGGGCAAGCTGGTGCACCAGGGGTACCGCGCCCTCGTTGATCTTCAGGTGCAGCGCCGCCTGGCCGCAGGCTTCCGCCACGCCCATTTCCCAAAGGATCATATAGTATCCGTCCTCCGGCACGGCGGCGGCGCAGTTTTCCATGGCGCACCCGCCTTCCGCGCGCTGCGCTTCCAGGGGGATCGCCGCCCAGCCCTCCGGGATTTCCATGGCGTAATCCTGCGCGTAGGCGCAAAGATGCGCGCGGCGCGACACCCCCGCGCGTACCGGCGTTTCCGGCGCGGCGGCAGGCGCAGGGGCCGCGTTTGCCTGCTGCCGATGCTGCGGCGCGCGATGCGCGTATTTATGCGGCGGCGCCTGCGTCATGAATATGCCCCCCCGCGGGCAGTACTGATTTGTGCAGACAGGGCACGCGCCCGGTTTCCTTGTATCCATAAGAATCTCCTAAGCAAGCTTATTATAATGAATAAATCCTGTATTTATATCTATCTGACATATCTATTGCATTGTATGCGGCAAGCGCGGGAAAAGTACCAAAAAACTGATGGACGGTCGATTCAGCCGCGGCACAGCCGCGAAAAAATTGCTTGCTATTTCTGTCAATACATGATATTATAAATATATCTATGAGCATTGGAGAATTTTATGCTGCAATACGAGGAGCTGCGCCTGCGCTTGCTGGGGTATCAGGACAAACTGCGGGAGCTGGGCGAGGCGCTGGGGCTGGATGCCGCGCGGGAAGAAATTGCCCGGCTGGAGGAGGCGTGCGCCCGCGAAGGGTTTTGGGAGGATCCAAAGGAATCCCAGGTGGTGCTGCAGCGTATTTCGAAGCTCAAGGGCAAATGCGAAAGCTATGAGAAGCTAACGGGCCAATACGACGACGCCCGCACCATGATAGAATTGGCGAATGAGGAAGAGGCGGAAGAGCTCCTTGAGGAATGTACCGGTAACGCCAACGCCTTTATCGCCAAGCTGGAGGAAATGACCCTTTCGACCCTGCTCAGCGGGGAATACGACGGCAACAACGCCATTTTGGCGTTTCACGCGGGGGCAGGGGGGACCGAGGCGCAGGACTGGAACGAAATGCTCGTGCGCATGTACACCCGCTGGAGCGAGCGCCACGGTTTTAGCTGTGCTCTTGTCGACTTTCTGGATGGGGAAGAGGCCGGGTTAAAATCGGCTGTTTTGATGATCCAGGGCGAAAACGCCTTCGGCTTTCTCAAAAGCGAAAACGGCGTGCACCGGCTTGTGCGCTGCTCGCCCTTCGACTCCTCGGGCCGCCGGCACACGAGCTTCGCGTCGCTTGAGGTCATGCCGGAAATCGACGACAACACCAACGTGGAAATCAACCCGGACGACATCAAAATGGACGTTTACCGGGCGAGCGGCGCGGGGGGCCAAAAAGTCAACAAGACAAGCTCCGCCGTGCGCCTGACGCACCTGCCCACGGGCATCGTGACCTCCTGCCAGATCGAGCGCAGCCAGCACCAGAACAGGGAAGTCGCCCTGCGCATGCTCAAATCGAAGCTCATTGAGATCAAGGAGCGCGAGCACCTGGATAAAATCGAGGACATCAAGGGCGTGCAGATGGACATCGCCTGGGGCAGCCAGATCCGCTCGTACGTCTTCATGCCATACCAGATGGCAAAGGACCACAGAACGAATTTCGAAAACGGCAACATCCTAAACGTCATGGACGGCGACCTGGACGGGTTTATCAACGCGTACCTGAAGATGCAGGCGAACGCGAACGCTTAATATTGGAATGCAACTCCCCCTCTTCACGGGATAAAGATTGCGAAGCTTCATATTGTCTCAGCGTTATTGTCCCCCTCAGGGAGGGGGATCCTGACGAAAAAATCAAGAGCATGTGAATTTGATCGTCAGGAGCGGGTTACGAAATATGCCAGTGGCATATTTCTCCCAGAACGCCTTAGCGTTCACTCTCAGAGGGGGCCGCAGTTCCTTAGTCAAGTAGCACCTTCGCAATTTTGCTAGGCTTATGTGGGGGAGTTCAATTTCGCAAATACAGAGCATAGAGGTGCAGATTTATGGCGGATAAATGGGAGTACAAGCTTGTTGAAGCCGGTTGGGCGCCTTATTTCCGCAATGGCAAATACGAGCGAGAATTCAACGCGCTTGGAGAACAAGGCTGGGAACTGGTGAGTTTTGCAAACGGAGTCGCATCTTTCAAGCGCAAGATAAACTAACCGAGAACTCCCCCTCTTCACGGGATAAAAATTGCGAACCTTTCATATTAACATGGCATTATTGTCCCCCTCTGGGAGGGGGATCCTGACGAACAAGTTAAGATCATGTGAATTAGATCGTCAGGAGCGGGTTACGAAATATGCCAGTGGCATATTTCTCCCAGAACGCCTTAGCGTTCACTCTTAGAGGGGGCCGCAGTTCCTCAGTCACGCAGTTCCTTCGCAATTTTGCTGGGCCTATGTGGGGGAGTTCAACTCGCAGAACTCTGACAATACACTGTGGAAGTGAACAATGAAGCGAATCTTTGATGTGGGAATGAGCGCCATTGCGCTGGTCATGCTGTCGCCCTTGCTGGCGGCGGTGGCGCTCACGGTGCTGCTCGACGACGGCAGGCCCGTGATTTACCGGCAGCGGCGGGTGGGCCGCGGCAATCAGTTGTTCGTGGTCCGCAAATTCCGCACCATGCGCAAGGACACCGCCAGCCGCGCGCAAAGTGCCATGCAGAACGAGGCTTGCTATACCCGCGCGGGGCGGCTGCTGCGGGCGCTGAGCCTGGACGAGCTGCCGCAGCTGCTGAACATACTCGAGGGCACCATGAGCTTCGTGGGCCCCCGGCCGCTGATCCCGGAGGAGGACGCCATCCGCGATATGCGGGCCAAGGCAAACGTATACGATGTGCTGCCGGGCCTCACCGGCTGGGCGCAGGTGAATGGCCGCGCCAACGTGACGGACGAAGAAAAAGTAGCCCTGGACGCGGAATACCTCCGCCGCCAGAGCTTTTGGTTCGATATGAAAATTATGCTGAAGACGGCGGTTCAGGTGATCAAGAGAAAAGATGTGGGATAACCTGCAACCTGTAGGGGCGGCCTGTGGGCTGCCCGGGATTCTGATCTACCTTCATTCAGGCGCGGGTGGCCCGCAGGCCACCCCTACAGGTTGCGCATTCACCGCAACCCCAGGTACTCTTCCAACACCTGCCCCGTTTCTTTCATCTTCGTGGCATGTTCAATCCCCACATAGCGCCAGTGCCAGGGCTCGTATTTCACCAGAGTGATATTCGTTTTGCCGGAGGGGTAGCGCAGGATAAAGCCGTAGTTGTGGGCGTTTTCCACGAGCCACTTGTATTCTTTTGTGTCCTTGAAGTTGGCGTCGGTGCTGACGATATCCATGGCGAGGCCCGCCTCATGCTCGCTGCAGCCGGGCGGCAGAATGCTCTGGCTTGCCGCCATCACCGCAGCCTCACGGCCTTTGCCGCCGTTTTCGTAGGACTTGATTTTGTTCTCGAAGTTGTTTTTCTGGCGCTGGGTGCTGCGGTAGCCGGAGTAGGGCGCGAGCGTCACGCCGTCCGCTTTTCCGGCGTCGAACATCTTGCGGTACTGCGCCGCCGCCGTTGATTCCATTTGATGGTCGTAGCCCGGCACGCAGGCCGCCAGCTTCACCTTGCCGCTGTAGCCCTGGGGCAGCGCGCTTTCCCGGCTGACGAAAATCAGGTACGGGTCGCCGGGCACGGCCGCCACCTGCGGGTTGATGCCCTGGTACACGCCGGCATAGGCGTATTGCGCCTTGGGGTCCCCGCTGGCGGGCGCTATGGTGGCCGTCGTGGTTGCTGCGGCAGTTGTGGTGGTTGTTGGGGCGGCTGCGGTGATTCCGGCCGTCCGGGCGTTGAAGACTGGAGCAGCGGTCGTTGCCGATTCCGCCGATCCCGTTGAATTTTCCGCCTCTGGCTCCTGACTCCTGATCCCGGATCCCTCGTCGGCCCAGAGCTCGGCGAACGTGGCTTCGCTGGTCACCGGGGCCGGCGGGCCCACCTCATTTGCCCGGTAAGCGAGGTAGAGCCCCGCGCCCGCGGCCAATATCACGATCAGGGCGATGATCTTTTTCTTCATTGGAGGTTTCTCCTTTCACGCGGCGTCTTTTCTATGAGTATTCTACATAAAATATCATAACTTGTCAAGACAGAAAGGGTAACAGATTTATGAACGAAACGAAAGGCGGCAATACCATGACGGCAAAAAACAGCATCGCGAACTACGAATCCAAGGTACGGGAGTACACCAACTTTGCCATCCGGGGCGTCAAAAAGGTCTGCAAGGAGTGCGGCCCGCGGGAATGCGGCAAGGAAGCAGAGCGCAAGGCGCAGCAAATGATGGCCAAGGAGCTGGAGGACTGCTGCGAGCGCGTGGAATTCGAGGATTTCAAGGTGGCGCCCAGGGCGTTTATGGGCTGGGTCAGGCTTACGATCAGTCTTGGGCTGGTGTCCGTGCTGGCCTACAACCTGGGCCAGGCGTGGCTTAGCGTGGCCCTGCTGGCATTTGGCCTCAGCGCCATGGTATTTGAGTTTTTGCTTTACAAAAAATATCTGGATCCCTTCTTCAGGCAAAGAACGTCCTGCAACGTGATTGGCGTGCGGGCGCCCAAAGGGGAGGTCAAGCGCCGCATCATCTTTTGCGGCCACGCGGATTCCGCGCCGGAATGGCGGTTTACCTACTACGGCCATAAGCTGTTCGGCACCACGAAGCTGCTGATCGTCATGATCGTTGTTTCCGTTGTGTCCGTCCTTTTCATCCTGGGCATCGCGATCGCGGCCATCGCCGCGGGCTACGCCGCGCAGGGCATCGCCGATCTGGCCGCCCGGGGCTCCGCTTTTAACACGCTGGGCTATGTGCAAATCGGGCTCTGCGCGCCGCTGCTCCTCACCATGCTCTTCCACAACAACAACCGCTTCGTGGAGGGGGCCAACGATAATCTGACCGGGTGCTACACCAGCATGGCGGTCGCGAAGCTGCTGGGCGCCAGCGATACCCGCCTGGAAAACACCGAGCTCATCGTGCTGAATTCCGGCGGCGAGGAGGCGGGCCTGCGGGGCGCGAAAGCCTTCTGCAAAGCCCACGCCGAGGAATTCAAGGATGTGGAAACCGTGTTCATCGCGCTGGACACGATGACCGAATTCGACTTCATGGCCATCTACTATACGGACCTGACCAGCACCATCAAGCACGACCCGGCCGTGTGCGCCATGCTGCGCCAGGGGGCCAAAAACGCGGGCTACGACGTCCCCTACGCGATCCTTCCCTTCGGCGCCAGCGACGCCGCCGCCGCCAAGCAGGCGGGCATCCGCTCCGCCGCGTTTGCCGCCATGGACCAGGCCCCCCCGCCATATTATCACACGAGGCTTGATACCGTGGATCTGCTGGATCCCAAAACCATGGAGGCTTGCCTGAAGATCGTGATGGAAACTGCCTGGCAGTTCGACCAAACCGGCCTTGCGCCGTTTGAGGGCGCGAAGGTGAAGGCTGGGCTATAATGATTTCGCCCCGCGATTGCTTCCCCGGTCATCGCGCGACTGTTTGTGCGAATAGCCGTTAGGTTTTATGATGTTACAAAGCCCCCTTCGATGTCGAAGGGGGTGGCGCGAATGCGCCGGGGGAAGCTAGCCGCGGAGCGATAATAAGCCTTTCGCTATTCTGCGTTTCCAGGAGGTTTTATGAAACTACTCGTCACCGGCGCCGCGGGGTTCATCGGCTCCAATTTCAGCTTTTACTGGAATGAGAAATATCCACGGGATTGCTTGGTCCTGCTGGACGCGCTGACCTACGCCGGGAACTATGCCACGATCCAACCGTTGCTGCGCAACAAAAATATCACGTTCGAGCGCATGGACATCACGGACCGGGAGCGCGTCCATGCCCTATTCGCCCGGGAGGGCTTTGACGCGGTGGTGAATTTTGCCGCCGAAAGCTTTGTGGACCGCTCCATCGAATGCCCGGATATTTTCCTCCGGAGCAATATTCTGGGGACCCAGGTGCTCATGGACGCCTGCCTCGCCTATGGCAAGGTGCGCTTTCACCAGGTTTCCACGGATGAGGTCTACGGCGACCTGCCCCTGGGCCGGCCCGATCTGTTCTTCACGGAGGAGACGAACCTGCGCACCTCCAGCCCCTATTCCGCCTCGAAGGCGGCGGCGGACCTGCTTGCCCTGGCTTACTTCCGGACATTTGGCCTGCCGGTCACCATTTCCCGCTGCTCGAACAATTACGGCCCCTACCAATTCCCCGAGAAGCTCATCCCCAAAATGATTCTGAACGCCCTGCGGGATGAGCCGCTGCCTGTGTATGGGCAAGGCCTGAATATCCGCGACTGGCTGCATGTGGACGACCACTGCCGGGCCATCGAGCTTATTTTGACACGCGGCGCGCCTGGGGAAGTCTACAATGTCGGCGGGCATAACGAGCGGGATAACCTCAGCGTGGTGAAGGCGATCCTCGGTTTCCTGGGCAAGCCGGAATCCCTGATTTCCTTTGTGGCCGACCGCGCGGGGCACGACCTGCGCTATGCCATTGACCCGGCGAAAATTCACAAAGCGTTCGGTTGGCTGCCGGAAATCAGCTTTGAGGACGGCATCCGCGAGACCATGCGGTGGTATTTGGACCACCCAGGCTGGTGGGAGCCGGTGCTGGACGGGACGTATCGTTCGCTCCGCGATTAGCTTCCCCCGGCCGCTTCGCGATTACTTCTCCATTGGGCACCCCCCGGCGCATTCGCGCCACCCCCCGCGCAATCGCAGGGGGCCTTGTGACTCCACAAAAAACCAAATGGCTACCTGCCCGAACAGCCCCCTCGGTTTCGAGGGGGCTGTCATCGCGAAGCGAAAAAAGCCTCCTATAACACAGGAGGCTTCATATTTAGTTGCGTATTACTTCAATACAACTGCGCCACAGGCGATTTAACCTTCCGCGAATCCCGAGTTCACCAGGCTCACAAGCTCGCGCACGGCGGTTTCCTCGTCCACGCCGCCGGCCAGAATGCGGATGTCCGTGCCGCCGACAATCCCCAGCGAAAGCACGCCCAGCAGGCTTTTCGCGTTCACGCGGCGGTCGTCGCGCTCCACCCAGATAGACGCCTTGAACTCATTTGCCTTTTGAATAAAAAATGTGGCGGGCCGGGCATGCAGCCCCACATGGTTCTGCACCGTAACTTCTTTGGAATACATAGCGCACCTCTTTCTTGCCTTGCTCCCCTACTTGTCCTATCTTCATTATAACATATATTTTACAAACGTCAACGGCTTTTGGGCAAAATCGGAAACTACGCCAAAGTGTGAAAAAGCAGGAAATCATTCCTTGTGCAATTTGCCGAATTTTAGTCGGTATTTTTGTACAAATCATCCCGTATGGGTGACATATTGTTACTGTTGCGCCTGTTAATTCTCCGGCTGCTCCGGGATTTCCTCCTGCGGCTGCTCCGATGGCTGGGCGTCCGCGGGCTGCGTCGCCGGTTCCGCCGTGGGCTCGCTGCCCCACACCGTGAGGAATATTTTGGTGCCATGATGATACTGCCTGTCGGGCGCCGGGGACACCAGCTTGATGACCGTGCCCGCGGGGTTGCCGCCCTCGTTTTTAATTTCGTTGACGCTCACCACAAAGCCAAGCTCCTCCAGCTGCGCGCGCACGTCTTTGATGTCCCTGCCTTCCAGGTTGCCCGGGAGCTCCGCGGGCCTGCCGGCGCTGATTTCCAAAAGCAGCTCCGAGCCCAGGGGCACCGTGTTCCCGGCTTCCGGCACCTGCCGGACGATCACATCGGGCGCTTCGTCGCTGGGGACGGAAACGATGGTGACCTGGAAGTTGCGCTCCAGGTCCTCCTGCAGCTCCTTATTATACAGCAGCCCCGTATATCGCTTCACCTCCACCGGGATACCGGACGGCTGGGCGACGGTTGATATTTCGGGCCGGCTGCGCACGCCTTCGATCGCGTCGCGCAGCTTATCCCGCTGGAACAGCCCGACATAAATCACCGTGATCACAATGCCTGTCAACAGGATGATCCCCGCTGTTTTGAAGACGATTACCCCGGCGGACTGATTCCGCTGTTTCTTTTTCAGGTCTTTCGGATTTGCGGAAGGGGTTGTACCGGCGGGCCGGGTCAGCGCCGGGGGCAGCTGCGCCGCGCGCGCCACGGCCGTCGGCGAGGCCGAAAGCTCCGCCCGGAACTGCTCCACGGTGCGGGTGCGCTCCTCGGGGAATACCTGCATGGCGTTGACAAGGGCGTTGATCACGTATGGGGGAATGCGCTCGGCAAAGTGCGCCGGCACCATCACCCGGTCGTTGTGGCGGCGGGAGACAGCGTCGTCCGGGTTGGAGCCGATCAAGCTCCGGTACAATACGGCGGCAAACGCGTAGATGTCCGTCCAGGCGCCCTGCTTGTCCTCCAGGCCGTATTGCTCCAGCGCGGCGTAGCCATCCAAAAGCTCGGCTGTTAAATCGCCGTGGGCCGTGCGCGCCTGCCAGATGCTGAACCCGCCGATGCGCACCTTGCCGTCCGCGCCGAAGAAGAGCGTCGTCGGCGAAATGCCCCGGTGGATGATGCCCTGCTGGTGCAGGTTGCCGAGCGTCGAAAGCACGGGCATGAGCAGCGCCCGCGCCCGTTCCCAGGGGATGAAGCCCTGCTTACCCCGCAGCAGGAAATCCCGGAAGGTCATGCTTTCCATGTATTCGTACACGGCGTAGATCGTGCCGTTTTCCTCGAAGACGTCCGTGACCGAAAGCAGCGCCGAAAGCCCGCGCATGTGCTGGAGCTTGCGCCACAGCTCCATGAAATTCTGCGCGCAGTCCTGCCAGACGGCCTCGCAGCCCTGCATCACGATCTGCGCGAGCTGGCCCTGTTCCCGGATCGCGATCGCGGCGGGATAGAATTCCCGGATGTATACGAACGCGCGCGCTTGTTCATCAAACGCGAGATATGTGATGCCGTCGCCGTTTTGATCCACCGCGCGGCCGACGCCGAAGCGCCCCTGCGCGAGCATCGCGCGCAAAGGCAGGTACGGCGCCGCCTGCTCGAACTGAACGGGCAATCCGCAGGCGGAACACGCCGACAGCCCCTCCAGCGGGCTCAAACAGCCCGCGCAGCGCTGCAAAATCTCGTTGGTATACACGCAACATACCCCCAGTTAGGGATTAGGAATCAGGAGACAGGAATCAGGGGAGCAAAATCAGCTTATTATAGCACAAAAAAAACATTCTGTCAAAAAAGCAACAGGATTGTAGCTTTTGTCCCAGGGATTGCCGGAACCTGTAGGGGCGGCTTGTGAGCCGCCCGCGCCTTAATGGACCTTCATGAATCGGCGGGTGGCTCGCAAATCGGCGGGTGGCTCGCAAGCCACCCCTACATACCGCCGCGCACCATCCCAAAAACTCTCCACTCTCCACTCTCAACTCTCCAGCGTATACGTATGCCCCCGGGGGAGGCCCAGCTGCACAAGGACATGCTCCTCCTTTTCGCGCATGCGTACGCTTTCAAGGCCGCCGCCCTCGTGCTTGTAGCCAAGCAGGTGCAGCATGCTATGTACCGTTAAAAACGCGAGCTCACGCTGCAGCGTGTGGCCGTAAAGAGTCGCCTGCTCCAGTGCCCGCGGCAGGCTCAGCACGATGTCCCCCAGCACCTTCGCGCCGGTGTCCAGATTGGTGTCCCACGCGCCGTTTTCGCCCATGGGGAAGCTCAGTACGTCCGTGACGCTGTCGTTGCCCCGGTGTTCCCGGTTCAGGAGCCTGATTTCGTAGTTATCCACAAAGCGGATGCTGATTTCCGCGTCCCAGGCGAACGCCTCCTGCACCAGCACCGCCGTGCAGGCCCTGCGCAGCAGCAGCCGGATCCCCGTGGGGATCTTGACCTCCTGCTGGTCGTCCGTAATGATCACCTTTACCTTATTTGCCATGCGCTATCCTCCTCGCTGATTGCTTTTTCTTTCCCCATCTTGCTTCCTGCGCGCCTCCTGCGCCTTGCGCGCCTCTTGCTTCTCGTAAGCTTTAATAATCGACTGCACCAGCCTGTGGCGCACGACGTCTTTGTCGCTGAATTTGACAATGGCGATGTCCTCCACGCCCTTGAGGACCTTGACCGCGTTCACCAGGCCCGAGGGCCTGCCATCCGGCAGGTCGATCTGCGTGATGTCGCCCGTGACGATAATCTTCGAGTTCTGCCCGAGCCTGGTTAAAAACATCTTCATCTGCTCGATGCTGGTGTTCTGCGCCTCATCCAGGATGATGAAGCTCTCGTCCAGGGTGCGCCCGCGCATATAGGCCAGGGGGGCCACCTCGATGGCGCCTTTTTCCTGGTGACGGGCGAAATTTTCCGCGCCCAGCATGTCGAACAGCGCGTCATAGAGCGGCCGGAGGTACGGGTCCACCTTCTGCTGCAAATCGCCGGGCAGGAACCCCAGCTTTTCCCCGGCCTCCACGGCAGGCCTTGTAAGAATAATCCGGTTAACCTCCTTCGCCCGGAACGCCGTGACCGCCATGGCCACCGCAAGGTACGTTTTGCCCGTGCCCGCGGGCCCGACTCCCAGCGTGATGGTGTTTCCCCGGATGGCCTCGACATACTTCTTCTGCCCCATGGTCTTGGGCTTTACCGGCTTGCCCCGGGTAGTGATGCACACGCAGTCATTGGTCATCATCGCGAGCTTCGCGCTGACGTCCTCCTCCTCGTCTACCATGGAGATGACATAGCGCACGCTCTGGTCAGTGAGCTCCTCGCCCTTGTTGATGAGCGTCAGCAGCCCCTGCACGGCGCGCACGGCCTTTTGCACGGCTTCCGGCTCGCCCATCACCTTGAGCTCCGCGCCCCGGCATAGTACTGTAACGCGGTACCGCGTTTCAATCAGCTTGACGTTTTCGTCGAAATTCCCGAACAGGCGCACGATATGCTCCATCCGGTCAATAGGTATGGACTGTTCTGTCATGCACCCTCCGATTTCATGTATTATACACAAATTCTATGCGAACTTTTAGGTAATTATAACATAAATTTTGCCCCCTGTCAAGTGTTGGTTTCGAACCCAGGATATGGATATTTGCACGTTAATACTTCAGCGCATGTGCACAATACACAAAAACTTCCAGCAAATTTGCGGAAAAATTTGTTATGTCCAAGTCTTCCATTTTGTCGCATTATATGATATAATGTGATAACAAAGGGCAAAGGGCAAAAAAGTAATAGATTATGGAAGAAAGAGGAAGAACATATGAGGACGACCGGTATCATCAGGGGCATTGACGAAGTCGGCAGGATTGTGATTCCGAAGGAATACCGCCGCATGCTGAAAGTGAACGACAAAGAGGATTCCCTGGAAATTTCCATGGAAGGCGACCGCATTGTGCTGCGCAAGCACATGCCCGCATGCACCTTCTGCGGCAGCGGAGATGGCATGATCGAATATTCCGGCTACAAAATCTGCCGCAACTGCGTGGATAACCTGGAGCAAATCGTCGGCCAGCAAGTCGAAGGGGAGTAAAACCAACCAAGAGAGACCAATCTTAACCACCCCAAGCGATCACCGTGCATGATCGCTTGGGGTTTATTTGTGTTCTGGTTTTTTCACCCCCTTTGTCGCGATGCGACATCGCTCCTGTAAAGCTGCGAAACGGTGAAACAAACGGGGGAAGATGTCACAAAGTGACGGAGGAAGTGAAAAAAGCGACGGCGTATATGCGCTGGAAGATTATACTTGCATTTTCTCTCCCGATATGGCATAATAAAGGTATGAATCGTGATTGGCAAGGAGGCCTTCTATGGACCCATCCTTATTTGATGTGGACAGCGCCACCCGCCTTTTTCTGCTGCAAAAGCACAAACAAAACGGCGTGCGGTTTCCCAATGCCACCGGGGTGATCCTTACCGAAACCGTGCGCATCGGCGAGGGCGCCGTGATTTTGCCCGGCTGTATCCTCTGCGGCGAAACCACGATCGGCGCGAACTGTATCATCGGCCCGAACAGCATGCTGTGCGACACCACGGTGGGCGGCCACACGGCGCTCAATAATGTGCACAGCGAGGGGGCAGTCGTCGGCGGCCACTGCGAAATCGGCCCCTGGGTACGCCTGCGGCCCGGCACGGTGCTCGGTGATGGCCTGCGCGTCGGCAATTTCGTGGAAATCAAAAATTCCCGGCTTGGCGACAAAACGAGCGTCGCCCACCTGAGCTATATCGGCGACGCCACCATCGGGGAGCGCGTCAACGTGGGCTGCGGCCTGGCCGTGGCAAATTACGACGGCCAGAAAAAGCATCGCGCTGTTGTGGAGAACGACGCCTTCATCGGCTGCCACAACGTCCTCGTCTCGCCGGTGCGCGTGGGCGCGGGGGCCTATACAGCCGCGGGGTCCGTCATCACCGAGGATGTCCCCGAAGAAGGCCTTGCGATCGCGCGCGCACGTCAAGTCAACAAAGAAGACAAAAAAGCAAGATACAGGAGATCGTAGATGCCTTTCTTTCGCAAAAAACCGGCCGCGCCCGCCTGGATTGTCGCGGGGCTGGGGAATCCCGGGCGGCAATACGATTATACCCGCCACAACGCGGGGTTTTTGGTCATGGACATGCTGTCCAACTCTCTTCGCTGCAAACTGGACAGGCTCAAGTTCGGCGCGCTCATTGGGCTGTGCGAGCTGGGCGGGGAACGCTGCGTGCTGATGAAGCCCGCTACATATATGAACAAAAGCGGCGAAGCCATCGCGGCCTGCGCGCGCTATTATGACATTCCCCCCGAGCGGATTCTGGTCATTTTTGACGACGCCGCCCTGCCGCCGGGCACGCTGCGCATCCGCAGGAACGGCAGCGCCGGGGGGCACAACGGCATCAGGAGCGTCATCGCGCGCCTTGGCACGCAGGAGTTCCCCCGCATAAAGCTTGGGGTCGGCGGCCCGCCCCACGCCGATTACGACATGGCGGACTGGGTGCTTTCCTCTATGAGCAAGGAGGAACTGGACAACCTGCGAAAAAAATCGGGCGACGCCATCGCCGCCGCCGCGCTGATTGTCTCCGGGGATATGGAAGGCGCGATGGGGAAATACAGCCATTGACATAAAGTGGAATTGAGGGCCAAGCAATGCCGCAAAAGACAGCGATCATCATCGGCGCGGGGCCGGCGGGGCTCACCGCCGCCTACCAGCTGCTGAAGGAAACGGACATCCGGCCCGTCATTTTGGAGGAGTCCGGCGAAATCGGCGGCATTTCGCGCACGGTGAACTATCAGGGCAACCGCATAGACCTCGGCGGCCACCGGTTTTTCTCCAAAAACCAGGCCGTCAACGACCTATGGCAGCGAATTCTGCCTCCCGGCGACCCCGCGCGCCAGGAGCGCGTCATGCTGCGCCGCCCGCGTATTTCCCGCATCTTCTATCTGCGCCGCTTTTTTGATTACCCGGTCTCCCTCAAACCCGCCACGATTAAAAATCTGGGCCTGGCCCGGACATGTAAGGCGGGTTTTGGCTACTTCGCCTCAGTGGTTCACAAACGCCGCGAGGATACCCTGGAGGATTTTTACATCAACCGCTTCGGAAGGCCTCTCTATTCCATGTTTTTCGAAGACTACACCGAAAAGCTCTGGGGCGTGCACCCGAGGGAAATCGCGCCCGACTGGGGCGCCCAGCGGGTGAAGGGGCTTTCGCTGACCAAGGCGGTTCTGGAGCCGGTCCGTAAGCTTCTCAAGCCGGGCAGCGTGGCCGAAACCTCCTTGATCGAGGAATTCTGGTACCCCAAGCGCGGGCCGGGGCAGCTGTGGGAGGCCATGGCCGACGAGATCCGCCTGATGGGCGGAGAAATTCACATGAACCGCTGCGTGACAGATATTTTGATGGAGGATGGTCAGGCAGCCGGCGTCGTCGCGGCTGGAAAAGAGCTGCGCGGCGATTACGTGATCTCCTCCATGCCGGTGAAGGACTTGATTCGCGCGATGGGAGATATCCCCCCGGATAACATACGGGAAATCGCTTCGGCCCTCCCATACCGGGACTTCATCACAGTTGGATTATTGCTGGGGCAATTACGCCTTCCCAATGTGCGCGACACCTGGATTTATATCCAGGAGCCGGACGTGAACGTCGGCCGCCTGCAGATTTTCAACAATTGGTCGCCCTGGCTTGTGAATGATCCGGGAACGATATGGCTGGGCCTGGAATATTTTTGCGATGAGGGCGACGAACGCTGGAACATGCCCGGGGAAGAGTTTATCTGGCTCGCCGTTGACGAGCTGTGCAAGCTTGGTTTTATTGACAAGGAGGATGTCCTCGACGCCGCCCATATCCGGGTGAAGAAGGCCTATCCGGCCTATTTCGGCGCGTACGGGCGGTTTGGCGAGGTGCGGGATTGGCTCGATCAAATCCCGAACCTGTTCTGCGTCGGCCGCAACGGCCAGCATCGCTACAACAATATGGACCATTCCATGCTGACGGCCATGGAAGCTGTCGCCGGCTGCGCCGCAATCGCGGAAAACGATGCGGAAAAACTTCGCAAAGCAAAAGCGGAGCTCTGGAATGTCAACACGGAAGAGGAGTACCATGAGGGGAAGTAATGACGCAATGCCTGTAGGGGCGGCTTGTAAGCCGCCCGCAACGTTGATAAAAAAGCGGGCGGCTCGCAAGCCACCCCTACAGGCGCAGTTTGACTGGAACCGCTGGGGCATGATCGCGGCCGAGCTGCTCTTTGCTTTTTATGCCGCCAACGTGTTCGTCATGCGCGCGTTTATCGTCACGCCGGAAGCCTCCCTCTGGCTGCCGCGCCTGGGGCTGCCGCTGTGCACGGCCCTATTTTACTGTCTCATGCGATTGTTCCTACGGCGCTTTGGGGAGAACTTCGGCATTGCCCCCCTGCGGGAACAGCGGGATGCGCTTGACCCATGGCTGTTCTTCGGCGTATTTATCGCGGTGTTCCTCGTGTGTATCTGGGCGCTGATGGCCTTTTATCCCGGCGGCGCCACCTATGACAACTACAACCAATGGCAGCAGATCCAGAGCGGCGCGTTCGACGACTGGCACCCGGCGTTCCATACCATGATCATCTGGCTGGTTACCCGGGCTGTCGGCAGCTATGCCTTTTTCATCGGCGTGCAGATCATCTTCTTCAGCCTGATGTGCGGCTACATGGCGGCGACGCTGCGGGCCTGGGGCATCCACCCGCTCTGGATCGCGCTGTTCGTCGCCACCGTCCTTTCCGCCCGCTCCACCCGCAACATCCTGCTCTTTGCCTGGAAGGACAGCCTCTTCACCTGCCTTATGCTTTGGTTGGCGGTCTATATCATCAACATCATGCTCTCGAAGGGCGGATGGCTGCGGCCCTGGGCCAACCGGATTGCTCTGGCCGGGGCCCTGGTGTTTGTTTCCCTTGTCCGCCACAACGGCATGTTCGTCACCATCCCACTGGTGATTTTGCTGTTCGCGCTCTATGGCAAAAAGCGAAGCTTCCAGATCGCCTGCTCCTGTGGGCTTGCGCTGTTTACGATATTTCTTATCCGCGGGCCGCTGTACCGGGCCGTTGGCGTGACGCGAAACGACCCGAACCAAACCTACGTGGAATCCGTGGGGCTTCCCATGACCATCCTTTGCAGCGTATACCGAACACAGCCCGAGGCCCTTGACCCAGAGGCCAGGTTGCTGATGCAGGCCATGGCCTCCGAGGAAACCTGGGCGGCGTATTTCCAATTTGGCACGTACAATTCCATCAAGTGGGTGGTGGACGCCAACAAGTACGTGGAGCAAATCAGGCCCACAAAGCTCCTGGCCATGACCTGGCGCGCCTGCAAAACCGCGCC
>Ga0123353_10005810_pt1 | contig 16298 bp, 19 predicted proteins | sample TergutLab28metaG_3_FD_92763 | JGI IMG/M metagenome (GOLD analysis project Ga0123353, IMG submission 92763) | Labiotermes labralis P3 segment gut microbial communities from Petit-Saut dam, French Guiana - Lab288 P3 | ecosystem: Host-associated > Arthropoda: Insects > Digestive system > Gut ... | reverse complement strand
GGACTGAAAATCCTTGTGTCGGGAGTTCGATTCTCCCCTGAGGCACCAATTTTCTCGGACCGTTAGCTCAGTTGGTTAGAGCAACCGGCTCATAACCGGTTGGTGCGGGGTTCGAGTCCCTGACGGTCCACCACATATGCTGGCGTAGCTCAATTGGCAGAGCAGCTGACTTGTAATCAGCAGGTTGGAGGTTCAATTCCTCTCGCCAGCTCCAAAACTTTCCCAGTTCTTTCTTGCTTATTTCTAGCTGGCGAATCGGAACCGCCCTCGCGCGATGCGCTCGTGGAAAAAGCAGTACTTTTTCCCTCTCGCCAGCTCCAAACTTCCCCGATATTTTAGGAGAAAATAATGGATAAAAACCTGAAAGAGATTTTTGATGCTTATAAGCATAACAACAACGCAAGCAAATTGCTTGCAAAGTTTGCTGAAACTGTTGTGCCTAACAATAACGAAAAAGACCCAACCTGGGCATATGGTGCACAAAATTTTTTACAAGCCGCAATGTTATCGTTGTTGCAAAATCCTAAAGTTACCGAAGACACTTTTACTTTGGATGCTATTAAAAAAGCCGTTGAACTCGGCGTAATAGATGACCCGGCCGACCTTAAAAACACAAAACAAGTGCGCCTGCTCAAATATTTTAAGAACCAATCATTAGAATGCCGGCAACTTGCGGATGGGGTTATAAGCAACGCACCTAGTACCTTTTTAAATTATCTTTCATTATTGTATATTTACCTCGTCAAAATTAATTAAGAGAAATGTTTATGGTGGGTTTCCAGAGTGGCCAAATGGAGCAGACTGTAAATCTGTTGGCTCTGCCTTCGGAGGTTCGAATCCTCCACCCACCACCAATCAAAAAAAGCCGCAAGGCTTTTTTGTTTTAATATAAAAAGTAAATTATTGCAAACATTGCCGCCAGCCCAACCAGAAACATTACAGGCGCAAAAATCAGGCTTTTTTTGTAAACTGCATTAATCTTTTCGCGCTTGCCTGTGTTGCCTGCAAACTGACCTATCATAACCTCGCAGTCGCTTTTAAATCCTTGCACATCATCACTCTTGCCACCCTCACGGGTTTTATCGTTGTAATAATATCTCTGGTCAGGAATCAACCCCCTGTACAATCCGTTTAGTTTTGGCGATGGCAATATCAGCGAGAATATAAACGCAAGCGCAGCATACAAAATTAACGGCCAATACGGAATGCTAACTGCATCTATACTAAAGAAATTTTGGAAATAGTTTACAACCAGCACACCCACCATTGCAGCACCAACCAGCAAGCTGCCCACTGCAAGTTGACGCATCATTTTAATCGAGAAGCGATTTCTTATGGTTTTATCGTATCTCGGAGGCAGCTCGTTAAGTATACCGTAAATCCGATTTTTAAGCCTGTCCACTCCACCTTCATCATCGTTCTCCTGGGTTGAGTCGTACCACACTCGCTTTTCCGTAAACCTAATATTAATATTCTGCCTTACCAAGTTCCCGCGGTCGGAAATCCAAAAAACATCCGATTTATATTCTTTAGAGTACCATATGCTAAGCTCCATTCTAATTTCGGCAATGAGCTGCGGATTGTTTTCAAGTTCACTCATTGCATAGTTATAATCCTTGCTGCGAATTGTGTTCTGGTCTTTATAAGTAATGTCAAAATCCAGCTTGGCTTCTCCGTCAGCATCTTTGTGCAGCTTGTAAGGGAACTTTTGCTCATCATAAATGCGGTTAGCGTTTCGGTAATCCTCCCACGCATCTTTTTCCCGCTTTTCGGCAGCTACATCGGCCTCTGTCTTTGCAAACTGCGCAGCCTTGCCGTCATAAAAGTCTTTTAATATATCCGCAATTTTTTTAATGTCATTTCGTCCAACCACAATATTGGTAAACTGGCTCATGTTCGTTCCTCGCTTGTTTTATCTGGAAATAGAATACCTTTACCGGAACAAAAAGTCAAGCAATAACAATGTTTCAGCCAAAATCCACGCCAACCGAATAAAAGGTGACAAAGCCTTTTATTTTTTGCGGTTCAGGTTCTGATAATATGGTTGTACCCTGTCATTGCGCGTTGGAGCGAAGCGAACAACCATGGTTGACGGGCATGCAGTGACGGATACAATTGTAGGGCAAACAAAGCCAACAGACGAAGCAATCCCACTGGCACAAGTTATATCTGGGGAACTGCTTCGTTAGAATGCGTTTCAGGTCGGTCTCGCAGTGACAGTTGCAATAGGGAGCAAACCATGAATGTACAATCTAAAACCATAAATAACACGCTGTATATTTCTATCTCCGGCGAGTTGGACGAGCATACTGCCGAATACGCGCGGCTAACGCTTGACGGGCAGTTGCACTCACTCAGCCACAATCAGGTAATTATTGACCTTAACGCGCTAAGCTTTATGGACTCTACCGGTGTTGGGGTACTGATTGGCAGGTACAAAAAGCTGAAAGAGCGCAATGTGCCGGTTTTTGTATGCAACCCGTCACCTCACGCCGATAAGATTTTTAAGCTGACGAATTTGTATGAAATTATGCCAAGGATAAACTAGATAAAATTCCCCTCTACAAGAGGGGTGGCACAGAGTGCCGGGGTGTGGTTATTCAAAGCTTTTTCGCCACCTGCGGTGTCGGCTACCCCGTCAGGCTTCGCCTGCCACCCCTTCTAAAAAGGGGAATTCTGGTGGCACGCTAGCAACTTGCAATTTATATTTTATAATTAATTAAGGAGATATCAGCCACATGAAATATATAAACGAAATGACACTCAGGTTTAAGTCGTACTCGGCAAACGAAAGCTTTGCCAGAAGCGCGGTTGCGGCATTTTGCGTACAGATTAATCCTACGCTTGATGAGGTTATAGATATAAAAACGGCTGTATCCGAAGCCGTTACAAATTGCGTGGTGCACGCCTACCCTACCCACGCCGGCATGGTAGAAATCTGGGTTGGTCTCACTGAAGACACGGCATACATAACCGTAAGCGACAGCGGGATTGGTATATCCAATCCGGCCCGCGCCCGCGAGCCATTTTTTACCACCAAACCCGAACAGGAGCGCAGCGGAATGGGCTTTACGGTTATTGAAAGTTTTATGGACTCATTGGAACTGCTTAAAACCACCGGCGGCGGAACAACCGTAAAAATGAGCAAAAAACTTGGCGGAGGACTTAATTGCCAGAGCATGACCATACAATCAGCTTAATATTACAGGCGCAAGGCGGCTGCCCGCTTGCCAAAAACGCTTTGATTGAAGAAAACTATCCGCTGGTTAAAAGCGTGATAAGAAAGTTTAAAAACAAGGGCGTAGATTACGACGACCTTTTTCAGTTAGGCTGTGTTGGTTTTGTAAAAGCAATTAATAAGTTTGACATTGCGTACGGCGTGAGATTTTCTACCTATGCCGTGCCTATGATAGCCGGCGAAGTAAAGCGCTTTTTACGCGATGACGGATACATTAAAGTATCGCGCGCATTAAAATACTTAGGTATTCAGATAAACCGTTTTATTGCCGAGCAGCGCAACAACGGAAAAGACAATGTGGATTTAGCTGCTATTGCAGCTCATTTTAAAATAGATGTACAGGAAGTAGTGTTTGCACTGGATGCAAGCAAATACCCTGTAAGCCTGTCCGAGCGCACAGACGATGACGACGAACGCGGAACTTCTCTTGCCGACCGGTTGGCGGATACACAGGAACAGGAAACGAACATTGACCATTTTATTTTAAAAGAATTAATTAAAGACCTGTCTCCGCGTGAACGCAAAATAATAATCATGCGTTATTACCGCGATAAAACCCAAAGCGAAATAGCCGGTGAGCTTGGAGTTTCGCAAGTGCAGGTTTCACGGCTTGAAAACAAAATAATTGAAAAGATGAAAGAAAAATTTGCGGATTAATTCCTCTCCAATTCCAGCAGCCGCTGTTTAATCTCAAGCCCTCCCGCATAACCAACCAGCTTGCCGGATTTACCCACCACTCTGTGGCATGGCACAATAATTGCAATCGGATTTCTGTTGCAAGCCATGCCCACTGCTCTTACGGCTTTTGGATTTCCTATTGCAAGCGCTATATCAGAATAACTTACAGTCTTTCCGTATGGAATCTTAAGTAAAGCATCCCAGACCCGTTTCTGAAACGGTGTACCGGCAGGCACTAACGGCAAATCAAATTCCTTGCGGGTGCCGGCAAAATATTCCATTAGCTGTTCGTATGCTTTTTCACATACCCCGCCCCTATCGGGGCACCCCAATACCATAAAGGGGAATTTTTTATCAAACCCCACTCCAACAACCGCTTTTCCGTTATCGGTAATAGCCAACTTGCCTATCGGAGTTGTGTAATTAAATATATTCATAATTTAATTATAGCACACTTAACTTGATAAGTTTTACCAAAGATGCTATAATGTAAAAGTTATTAGGAGAATGCTATGATTCTAAACCAATCTGACCTAAATAGAGTAATACCTGCCGATAAACTGCCAACCGCTGTTCATGTAACTGTATGCCTCTGCATATATGCTGAAACCAAAGACAAAGCCGGCATGGTGGTATACAACTGTGAACCGGAGTGGAATCAATGGTATCCGTTTTACGACGATAAATACAAAGAAAAGGCAACCTGTAACGTTCAACCCGGCGAAACATACGGTCAGCTTCTTGAGCGCATAGGCGTACTCAGGCAGGATAAAATTCCCGGCAGAGTAAACTTAGCCAAAATGCGCTTTACCGAGCGGCTGGGCTCAGACTGCACCACCGAGCCGTTTTCAACCGATTATATGGTAGTTGAACACAAATACAGCCGGACAGCCGAGGACTGGAAGCTGTATGTATTTTACAATTATGCGGTAACAAGCATGAGCAATACAAGCCGCCTGCTTAACTGCGGCCGCCCCGGCGAAATAATATCTGCCCTAGACAACTTTGATAATTACAAAGGTATGCCGCTGGTTGAAAATATGCACGAACCGTACCGGCATAACCTGACTCAACTTAAACGCAACGCAATTAAAGTATAACAAAAAACACCGGTAAGGTGTTTTTTGTTTTGTTTACGCTAATTTAATTATATCCATTACTGCAAGCTTAAACTCTCGGGTTTTGCCCGGATTAACAAGCTCAACACAACTTCCGCGTTTCACTTTAATAATCCTGCTTCCGCTAAGCACAGCCCTGGTGGTTGGCATAGCAGACGCGGTCAGAAGTTCTTCTTTCATGCATCCGTCAACCACAAGCACAAGCCTTGCCATACAGTCGTCGCACGGTATAATCTGCTCTGCAAAGAAGTTGACATAATAGGTGCCCTGGTCTAAAAACACTTTTGAGTCACTGTCTTTGTGACAGATATCCCTGCCTTCAATTTCGGCTTTATTAAACTTAATTGCGTGGCCGCATTCCACAACCTGGCATCCGGTAAAGCAGATGTGAGCGTTGCTGTGAGATACGCCGTCGCCCTTCTCGCCTTTCTCGCCGCGCTCACCGCGCTCACCATGCCTGCCGTCACAGCCGCGTTCTCCGCGTTCGCCGCGTTCTCCGTGCCTGCCGTCACAGCCGCGTTCACCCTTCTCGCCCTTTTCGCCTCGGCAGCCTTCAGGTCCTCTTGGTCCCATTGGGCCTCTTGGCCCCGGAATCAGCGGGATGCAATGCTCCCTTCTCTGTTCGCATCGGTCATCGTTACGGTTGGTTTCACAACGGTCATTGTCACAACGGTCGTTGTTACAGCGGTCGTTCTGATTGCGTCCGCAATCATCTTCATCAAAACACATAATATTCTCCTTAGTTTCGGTATGGGAAATAGTATTTCCCTGCCTCATTATATGCCGCTCCGCTCCATATAAGTGAATAGTTCATTTAAAAACTCCACTCATAAGAGTGGAGTTTTTAATAGTCTCCTCTGTATTTCGGCTCGTCGTAATGCTTAAGTTTTCCGGGATTTCTGCCTTCCATCAGCAGTTTTTGAGTATATTCGGTAAGCTTCTTTTCGCAGTCTGCCTCAATTGCCGTAAACTCCCGCTCGTTCATCTTGTTGCGTTTGCGCAGTTCTTTGGCCTCTGCCCAGCGCTGTTTTACTTCTTCAACCATTTCTTCGGTAACTTTCTCTTCCGGCACAATTCCCATCTGTTCGCGCTCTTCAAAAGTGAAATCCTTTGCAATATAATCTACCGGCCCGTTATCAGCCTGCGGCTGTGGGCTTGCAGCATTTCTATGGTTAAATACCCTGCCGCCACCTTCCATCTTGTTGTTGATAAATTCGTATTTAGCCACCGCAGCATCGTAAGCCTCACGCGGAACCTGGTCAGACATAAACAGGCGGTATTGCTCAAACATATTGCTTACAGCATCATCCAGTTCCTGACGGGTAAACGACTCCTGCTGCCGGTAATCATAACTTTCGTATTGCACCGGCGGTGCTGCTGCAGGTGTTGGATTGCTGCCAAACCCGGTGTATTTAGAAGTATAAGACGGCTCAGGCTGTTGAATGTTGTCATTGCGAGACGCGCCCGACACTTCTTCAGACGAAGCAATCCCCTGGTCCAAATATTCCTGCCGTGTAGTATGCCCGTCTGTGCCGCTGAACACCTCCAGCCCGGACTGTTCGCTTTTCTCAAATATCGGAGCTGCCTCTTTAAACGAATTATACTCCTGCTGCCCTGTCTGATATGCGCCAGGCACCGGCGGGGTTGGGTTGGTTGGTACATATTCGTAAGTCTGTGACTGTCCTCCCAAATTCCCCTCTAAGTCCTCGCCTCTTGACGGGCTGTGCGCACTCTCGTGTGCTCGCCCTGCAAGTCCTGCGGACATTGACGGCTCGGCGGCGGGGTGCCCGCTTGCAGGCGGGGTGTATGTGGGCACTTCCACCCGTGGGATTGCTTCGTTTGAATCCGGAATAGGAGTGCTCGCAATGACAGGTTTCATAGCTGGCGCAACTACCACCGGCTCCGGTTGCGGTTGCGGCCGCGGCCGCGGCACAAACACCGGTGCGGCCGGCGCTGGCGCTGGTTCAGGTTCCGGCTCTGGTGCGGCTTCAAGCTCAGGATAAAGCTTATTAAGCATATTGTTGTAATGCTCAATAAATATATCTTCAAACCTCGGGTCAACATAACCCGATTCATATTGCTTTTTATAATCATTTACAAGACGCGGGTTAAGCTTAGCAAGCACATCCGGCGCCAAATCACGTAAGTTAAACATACTCCCCTCTGAGTAATATTCCCTGATGCTAGTAGTTTATCAAATTAACAAAAAATTAGCAAACAAAAACACCAAACAAAAAACCACACTTGCGCGTGGTTTTTTAAAATTGCGTTATATTACATTTTTATGCAGATGGAGGAGCTTTGTATAATCGACTAAGTCCAAGGTTGTTGATTGCAACCGGCTGGTCCGTTAATCCATACTGGCTTTGGGTTGCATCTGTAAGCACATTGTTGAAGTTTCTGATGCCCGCATAAAGTGCAGCGTTTTGTTTGTTTTCCGGCCCTAATGTGCCCGTTGTATTGTCAATCAATTTCTGTATATTATTTACCGCTTCAACATCCCGTACTTTAGCCCCATTTTCACCCTCAACAGTTGGGATAGCCTTAACAACATATCTTGCAATAGCCTTTTGCGTGACCTCATCCATCTTGCTAACATCAAGCCTGCCGCTGAAAATGGCTTTTATATATGTTTCGGGAGTATCACCATTGGTCTTGGCGTTCTGCTCAAACATCCTTGTCAGTTGTTCAACCGACATATCTTGTTTAGCTGCCATAGTTGCCAACTGTTCCGGAGTATAGCTTTCTAATATTTTTCCGTCTGCCTTAAGTGGCTCATTTTCATTATACGCTTTTTTAACATCTTTTACTTCTTTACCAAATCTTCTAATTTCTTCAATTTGGTTATTGTTTAGATTAGAGGCATTAACCAAATTTCCTTTCTCATCTCTGGTAAGATGGTTGCCGTCAAACGTCATTAATGTGTTTGCAACCCGGCTGGCAGCCTTGTCGTACTCGTTGTTATCTTTCTGTCTTGCATCCGCAGCTGCTCTTGCTGTCGCATTTGCCTGATTCTTTCCTCTTTGAACTGCATCCTCTTTGTTAAGTTTGTCGTTTACAGCTTTCCAGCTGTCGGAGCCTTTAGTTTGATGTCCGCCCTCTTTTGAGTGCACGTTGTAACTATCGTACAAGCCTGATATCATGCTTTTTACCGCATATAGTTCATCCAACTTTCTTAAAACACTTCCCGAAACTCTGTCTTTAGCAATAAAGTCTCCTGCTGCACCCAACCTTTGACGCTGTCTCTGACGCCATGTTTTGTCTTCGTAAAGGTTGCCTTCCAAACGCTTAATTTCTTTATCAACAAGCTTAAGACGCTTAGTCATAGCTTTTTCGTATTTCAGGTTGTGCTTATTAATTCGCTTCTGCAATCTTGCCTGCGAACTTTCAGACAACTGATTGCTTTCTCTGCTTCGGCCTTCTTCAAGCCTGTCCATAAGCTTTTCTGCATTAAGCCTGTGCCTCTGGTGCCAAACAAGAAAATCACGGTGGTGGCCCGGTGTACGCCTTAAAAAGAAGCGTCTGGCAACACTGCCACGGCTAACTTTTTTCAGTTCGTTGTAAGCTTCTACGTCCATCTTGTGCGCAGCATGCGGGCTTGCCATCAAACCGCCAAACACTGAGTCAAGCAACATAAGCTGTTGTTTTTCTTTTACAATTTCATCTGCCATAATTTATAATTCTCCTTTGTTTATTACTCTGTAATTTTACCACGAAATATGCAGAAAGTCAATACTAAACTGTGATATTTTTTCGTGACTTATACACCTATTCCTCCCCCTACCTACGGAAAAGTCAACACCTTTTTAAAATTATCCAATTATCTTTAAATACTCTTCAATTCTTTCTAAAACATAACCGGCAAACATTCGCTCAAACCTCTCGGTACTGCCGGAGATATCATGCTCACTTAAGCTATCGTAATATTCCTTGCGGTCAATAAATTTTATGTCTACCGGCGGATATCCGGATTTCATTAATTCCAGATTTGCCAGCAGCCGGCCCGTTCTGCCGTTACCGTCAACAAAGGGATGAATGCGCTCAAACTTAACATGAAAAGCCGCAATGTTTTTAACTCTGTTTCCTTCATCTTTTGTATACTCAAGCAAAAGCTCTTGCATCAAGCCGTTAATTTTAACCGGATTGGGAGGAACGTGCATTGCCCCTACAATTCTTACCGCTACTTTACGATAAGCCCCGCGTTCGTGTAAGCGGTCGTTAAGAACAATAGAATGAATTTCTTTAATAACCGACTCACTAAGCGGAATTTTTTTTGATACCAGTTGACATACATAATTAAACGCATCCCTATGTTGGGTGGCTTCCAAATGCTCCTTGATAGGCTTTTTGTCTATAGTCAATCCCCGCAAAACCAATGCCGTTTCCCTAAGCGTTAGTGTATTACCCTCAATAGCATTTGAGTTGTATGTGTATTCAATCATAAAGTCTTCACTTAATCGCTCCAACTCACCGGGCGTAAGCGGTCTCTTTTTATTTAACTCTTGTTTTTTTATTTCAATCTTTTTATAAATCTCAGCTAAACTTATTTCTTTAAATCTGTTGTCAGCAGGCTTTTTTGCTTCCACCGGAATACCAAAACTCTTACCCGTACGAATTGCGCCGGATATTCTCCCTTGTTCGCATAGCGCACGCACACGCCGCTGAGATATACCCCATTTTTCCGCTGCTTGTTTGGTTGTAATGAAACTCATTGCATTGTTCCCCTTTTTGATAATATACTAGCATTTTGAGGAACAATAGTCAAGCAATTACCTTACTTTAAACCGTTTCTTCAGCACCGACTTAAAACTCTCGCGCAATGCGGCAATGTCCTCTTCCTTCTCAAACCCGGCTTTGCTTACACACAATATGTTCTGGGCGTTTGCAACTACAAAAAAATAATCCTTGGTCTCATAAACACCCTTCAAAAAGGCGTAATCAAGCTTATGCTTGTAGGCAAATACTTCCCCGTTTAATATCTGATATTTAATATCTGTTTCCCCAAACTCAAACATCACGGTTTCGCTGCACCTCTCCTGTTTAGGCTTGTGCGTAAAGTATACCATCAAATACACAAGCAGCACGCATAGCACCACTACCGCAGCAAGCGTGTTTACCCAGATTGTAATTTCCTTCAGCCCCGGCACCCCGCACAAATACAGCGTTAAAAGAGTCAGCCCTGCCGCAAGCACCACTCCCGCCAGAACGGCATTACGCAAAACGTTTCTCCGCAGCAAAAAAACCACCATATCACCCTGGGTGTTTATGTCTAAGTTGGTTTTGGATTTAATCATGACTGACTCCTTATAATTTCCTTTCACATACCCCGCCCTACGGGCACCCCTTTATCTTAAAGGGGAATTGTTTACAGCTAATCACACCCTCGCGTAAGAGTTTCGGTTCTCCGTCGCTTACGTCCACAATGGTGGATGGCAGCGTACTGGCCTGCCCTTCAACAATACAATCCAGGCTTGGAAAAACACGTGCTATTTCCGCAGCACTCCCAAGCAGCGGCTGCCCGCTTAAATTAGCGCTGGTACTAATAAGCGGCCCGGTTACCTCCAGCATTTTACGAATATTTGGCTCGCTCGGCACCCTAAACGAGATTTTCCCTTCCTCCCCGATTATGCTCGGGTGAAACGCCGCATCTTCCCTTGCCTTAAAAATCAACGTCAGCGGCCCCGGCCAGAACCTGGACATAAGCTCTCTTGCGGGCTCGGATACATAAACAAAACTTTCTACATCAAAATCGGCGGGCACAAGCAGAATAAATTTTTTGTCGCTGCCCCTGCCTTTAAGCCGGTTAAGTTCCAGAATGGCTGAAAGCGAAAACGGACTGCAGCCCAAGCCGTAAACCGTATCGGTGGCATAGGCAATAACCCCGCCGCTATATATAATCTCCGAAACCTGTTTGTAGCTTTCATCATTCTGTTTTAGTATTTTCATTTTCCGCTTCTCCGTGCTCATATTCCAAAAGCCCCGTGTGCTGTTCGTCTTCCGGGTGCCCTTGTCTGTTAGTTGCAAACCTGCTGCCCACTCTCTTGCCGGCTTCTACTCCAAGCTCAACATAGTCATCCAGCCAGCTCATGTTGTCCAGCCCGCTTATAAATTTATCAATCAGCCAGTCAATCTTGTCCTTCTTTTGTTCAATCGGCAATGCCACCCATGCATCTTTTAATTCTTTTGTTTTCTTTTTTATAAAACAAACACTTACATCCCATAGTATTGAAAACACAAACGTAATCATTAACACACAAACACCTATGATACTAAAAAGGTGGCTGTCGGAAATCTGAATACTAACCAAGCTGATTACTACAAAAGTAGCATTTACCAGCTTCATACTGTACTTGGTATATTTATGTATGAACTTAATGTTTTTATTAAACTTGCTTTTAGGATTAATACTGTTTAAATAAAAGATTTTTACAAAAAAGAAAATTATGTAAGCAACCGTCAGCCCAAGCATACAGTAATTCAGCGCCAGATAGCCAATATCAAATATCAGTAAGATTGATATGTAAGACACATAAATCAGCGACATAAGCAAGCCGCCGGCATCCGCAACCGTAACAAACAGCCGCTTTGGATTTTTAGATTTTAATTTATCAAGAAAACCCATGTTTATTCCTAGGCCGCAGCCTTTTCGGCCTTTTTAATCTTATACAGCTCCTCCACCGCAAAATACAGTTTTTGCATCATCCCGTCCACAGTAGGAAAAAAGTAAAAAGTGTCATCATTGGTTGAAATTGCAAACGTATGCCTCTTTTTCATTCTCGGAAAATGGAACTCGGTCTGCACGCTGTAATTCTCCAGCGGCAGTTTTACAATATTAAAATCTTCATGATTATAATGTCCGGTAATATTAAATCCGTCCGAGTTATGCTTCAGGTTGGCTTTGCCAAGCGGAATTACATACTTGCTGTGCGGCTGAGATACTGCTTCAAACCGCTCGTTAATCTCATACGTGCCGGCCAGAATTTCTTTCCTTACTTCGGCACGCTGCCATTCGGCCCAATCCGGTACGTGAGCAAATTTGGTTTCGCCCGTTTTGCATTTAATAAATCCGTTTTCGGTAAGCTCCCAAACGCTTTCACATTTCTCGCATTGTAGCTCTGCTCCGCTGCTGGTTATCTTATATTCTGTTTTACACTTAGGACATTTGTATAACACATTATGCAGCCCTTGCGCGCGGTTTGGATATGTTATTTTAAATCCGGCCTCCTGCCAGTATTTATATTCATCGTATTCAAATTCCTGCCGGATTTTTGCGTTAATTTCGTCAACCGTCATAACGGCCAGCTGCTCCGGTGTAAACACCCGTTTTAATGTAGCTTTTAGCGGAACCTCTTTGCGTACCACAAAATCGCTCCAGGTGGGGCACATTAAGTGATTACCGTTTATGATAAGCATTGCAACAGGCATTTTCAGCTTTTTTATAAGCTTCCCCAGCGAACTTGGCAGCACCGCAGCCGTACCCAGCTGAGTGTATCTGGCCTCAGGATAAAGTGACATTATGGACTTGTTCTTTTTAAGAGAATGCATAATGTTACGCACTGTTGAAACGTCGTTTATAAACTTGCGTTTAGGAACGCATCCGCCGGGATACAGCCCAAAACGCTTTATGTCAAACGCGTCTATTGCCACTACGTTGTTAAATTTGCGCCGTTCCAGCACCTTTACAGCCACCGGAAAGTCCTGAAACTGCTGGTGGTTGCAAAGCAGTAAATACGGCTCATCTTTAATCCCGTCCATATCAATCTTAACAATCTCCAGCTTTTTGCCGCTGAGCAGAATTTTGGCCAGAAGCCTTAACAGTGCCTGAATGTACCATGTCTGTTTCATAGGGCGCTTGGTTGTGTCCATGCGCTTTATGTGTTTAGGGTAATGTATTACGTTAGTTTCCATGTTTATCCTCTTCTTTTGTTTTATTATATTTATTCTGCCCTTCTGCAACCGGTAACGCTCATGATATCTATTCCGTTTACAAGCAGTTTAAACTCACATTTAAGCATTTTAGCACTGGTCTGACATAACTGAAATCTGCCGCTGTATATCTCCATCATTTCAAACAGCGATGCCTTGCTGTTCATGGTTAAAGCAAGCGTAATAACGCGCTTTTTGGTGTCTATAACAATTTCACGTTTTTCGGTTGCAAAATTTACCTTGTAATGCGGATTATCTTTGCGCGCCTCGTCCATGTATATGCGGCTGCGGTGAATGTCGCATTTGTCAACTATAATAAGCGCCGCACAATACTCATTAATCGGAAGCCCGTCGGCGTTTTCGTCATGATTGCCTATTGTGGATACAATCCTTATTACATCCTTAACCGGCATACCTGTTTCAGACAGAATCTGAAACGCAAGTGCGGCACCTATTGCGGCATGCTTTTCACGGTTAATACTGCAGCCTATGTCATGCATATAGCCCGCAATTGCCGCAAGCTCGGCCGCTTTTGCGGTATAACCAAGCTCCAGAAGCAGCCTTTTGGTTTCGTTTGCCACAAAGTTGGCATGTGTAAATCCATGCGCGTTAAACCCTCTGAAATCCAGATTTTCTTTTGTTGCTATAATTAAACCTTCAACCTTAGGATTGCTTTTAATCATTTTCAGATAGTCCGCTTTGCCTTCCATGTTATTTCCTTCTTTTCCTCATTAATAAAAACCATAACCCGACCAGGACCTGAAATACCGCCGCAATTATAAACACCAGAAAGTTGTTGGGTGTTGTAAATGTTAAAAACAAACACAGCGCTATCATCCATGTTAAAAACGAAAGACTGACATAAAACTCCAGCCGCATTTTAAACACGCCCGAAAGTGCCGTCATAACTATACCCGAAACCGGTAAACCCCAAAACAGGTATATACCAAAACTTGCAGGCTCACCCCAAATAAGAGCCAGCACAGTAAACACAATTAAAAACACCAGCCAAACAAGGCCCACGCTAAGCAATGTAATAATATATTTTTTTGAGTTTGGTTTTGGCAGATACCTTGGTTTTTCGTTTTTTGTACTGCATAAAATATTATCAACACTGGTCTTATATAATTCTGCCAATTGTTTAAAGACCAGCACTCCGGGCAAGGATTCACCTCTTTCCCATTTGGATATTGCCTTGTCTGAGTAATTAACTTTTTCGGCAAGTTCTGCCTGAGTTAAACCGGCGTTTTTTCTAAACGCAATTAAATTTGCCGCTATAACCTGCTCTTCCGCATTCGGTTTTTCAGTTAAGTCCTCGGTTTCCATGAAGGGATTATACCCCATTAGCGGCCTTGCAGTCAACTAAAACAACGCATTCTACTGGCAGTAGAGTATGATTTCTACAACTCTACCGCATGAGAACCAACAGTATAGTTGTAAACAGTTTAATTAGAGTGCGTTTTTGACATGATAGTGATATATTACGTAAGAAAGTGGCGGTGGTTAAATTCCCCAATTCGTTCGGGGTGGCAGGCGCAGCCCGCGCTCTAGCGGCGCAAAAGCCTGTAGTTATCATATACCCCGTCGCTCCGCGACACCCCTTTATCTTAAAGGGGAATTATTAGGAGTTAACTATGACTAAATACGCAAACGCAGAAATTACAATCTTTGGCGACTCAAACGCAGCGGGAATGGTTTTAAACAACTTTCTTCCTGTACGGCTGGGTATAAATGCGGCCGCAAAAATTGCAGGCGCACTTGGAGCGGTTATCATAAACCGCTCGGCTTTTGGGCAAACCTTAAAGCGGGCAAACGAAAAAAGACTGCTGGAACGTTATATCCGGAGTGAAAATAACGGAAAAGTTCGTATTGCCGTTATCGGGCTTGGCGGCAACGACAGTGACTACGATTGGGAAGCAGTGGCGGCAGACCCTTATTTTCCTCATGACTGCAAAACTAATCTTTATGAGTTTATTTCCATGCTGGACCAGAAAATTAAGGCGTTAAAAGAAAATGGCATAAAACCGGTTTTAATGACACCCGTTCCGGTTGATTCCGAAAATTACTTTAACAACGTTATATCCCAAAAATACAACGGTGCTAATATATTAAAGTTTTTCAGCGGTGACATTAACGTGATTGCACGCCACCAGGAAGTTTACAGCAACGAAATAATAAAGGCAGCTGTACGTAACAACTGCCGTTTATTGGACATCCGAAGCAAACTGCTATGGCATGGCAATCTGCGAAGCCTTATGCACAATGATGGCATTCATTTAAACGAAGCCGGCCAAGAGTTTGTTGCAAAAACAATAATGGACATGTTAGAAGATTAATGCTTACACGCCGGGCTTATCGCCGCTTCATCTGCCACCGGCAGCGCGGCGGCCGTTCAAGTCCCGTCAAGCTATTTAGCCCACTATAAATTTAGTTTTGCAAGCCTTTAAGCCTGCACTGGTCGGAGTGGCGGGACTTGAACCCACGGCCTCGCGGTCCCGAACCGCGCGCGCTACCAACTGCGCTACACCCCGAGGAAACGAAACAAATAATTTTGTGCTACCTTCCCTTAGCAGTATTTATGCTTTTAATAAGCATGGCTTTTATTTTTTCACATTCATTGCTCAACATATCAAACTTGTTTGCTTCTAGACTGTTAGTTTTGCTTAAGACAATCAGCCAATATTTTGTTTCGTTCGCTTCTTTTAACGCTATATGTAACTTTGATATAAAATCTGGCTTGCTATTACCGTATTGTGCTTCATGTATATTAGCTCCAATTGAAGTGCCACTGCGAATCAATTGATTCGTAATTGCCGTTTTGCCTTTAATACTTTCACACAAACTAATAATTTTCACAGAAAACTCGATTGAAATATTTAACAAAATGCTTTCTTGCATAACTTCTCCTTGTTTGTTAAACATGAAACACGAAACGTTAAACGTACAAACTTGCCCACAAACTATGTCATCTCGTAAACCATTTATCGTTTCACTTTTCATGTTTATCGTTTCTCGCTTGCCGTAAGGCAAGTTTGGTGGGAACAACAGGACTCGAACCTGTGACCAACGGCTTGTCGAGCCGCTACTCTACCAACTGAGCTATGCTCCCGTGTTGCCGCACGCGGCGGCAAATAGAGCTGATATTAAGCCTCCACTAAAGCGTTTTTTAGCCATGCTAACTGTTCGGCGCTTAAAAGGCGTACAACGCAGTATGCTTATAATGTGCGTGAATAGTATGCCACGTCTGCAATTCTGCCGTAAAAATTCGATTCAGGCAAAACTGCTATAAATTCAAAGCCCAGTTTTTCAATCAATTTTATTGACCTACCATTTTTATT
>Ga0123353_10005807_pt1 | contig 16300 bp, 15 predicted proteins | sample TergutLab28metaG_3_FD_92763 | JGI IMG/M metagenome (GOLD analysis project Ga0123353, IMG submission 92763) | Labiotermes labralis P3 segment gut microbial communities from Petit-Saut dam, French Guiana - Lab288 P3 | ecosystem: Host-associated > Arthropoda: Insects > Digestive system > Gut ... | reverse complement strand
CTCTTGGCTTCGTGCATCCGGCTCAGTTCGGCAATGATGAAGATCAGCAGCACGAACATCGGCAGGGCAATGAGCAGCTCCGTCATCGAGACGCCCTGCTGGCGGGGCGCCCGTTTCATCGCCTTGGTTCCTTCAAAGGATTGTTGGGGGCATGGCGCAGCTGCGCACACGCGCGCAGACCCCGCCGCGCGGCATGTCCGGGACGCCATTCGATCATGCCCCGCGCGCCACGGCAGGCGCTCAGGCCGCGCCACGGTTTCAGCGCCGGACTTACTTTGAGTACCTGCCTGCTTTTGAACAAGAACACCGCTTCCACGGACTCGTCCATCCCCAGTGTGTGGATGCTAACAGAGAGTAGGAACCGCCATTTGCTACTTTCCCTTCCAAAGAATTTGCACCATCAGGATAAATAGATATAAGAAATTACAAAATAACAAGCAAATCGTGAAAAATTTCATGGAGTCTATCATTGTGATCCTGCCGCAGACTCACAATCAGACAAAATAAAAAATTTTGCCCCGGCTTTTGAACAACAACTATTCAGAACCGGCTTTCAGGCCGGTTTAACAAACTTTTGGAAGGAGTTTGTACCCCTTTCAAAGACAGGGCGATTGCATCCCGATATCATAGTTGGCGGCAAACGTAGCCCGAAGTGAATCGTAGGGTGAATAAGGCCGAAGGCCGCCATCCGTCGGGTGTAAACCCTCTGACGCGAAGCGTCACCATTTTTTATTTCATATTGCGATGCTCTCGCATCGGACGGTACGACCGTCGGAGGGCGCCGCTACGCGGCTTGTCCGACCTGTATCACCATTCGATCTGCATGCCAGGAATGGCGACCAAGTTCTCTTCAGATGTGGGTGCAATATTTCGTGCTGCCGCTTCATAGTGTCATGACAAACAGGTGCAATCGCCCTGCCTCTTGATGGAGGTGCCGCCCGCCGAAGGCGGGTGGCGGAGGGAGTAGCGAGGGTTCCGGTTGTTAGGCTGTAACTATTGAGCGCGTTCAAGCGTTGCCAACTCCCTCCGTCACGCCTGCGGCGTGCCACCTCCCTCGAGAGGGAGGCCAAATACGGCGGGATAGGCTGATTTGAACATGTCATATGTAAAGACTTTGTTAACAACCTGCCGGCCGTTTATGTCTTTAGCTGATTTCCACCCGGTTGCGCCCGTTGCGCTTGGCTTCGTACAGGGCGTGGTCGGCGCGTGACAGTGTCTTGTCGGTATTGGGGTCGGTATGGCTCATGATGGTGACGCCAACGCTGGCGGTGACGTGGATGGGTACGTCGTTGTAGATGAGCGGGTTCTCTTCGAGCACTTTTCGCACCCGTTCTGCGAGGCCAAGCGCGCCTTCGCGGTTGGCTTTCGGCAGTAGGACGGCGAACTCCTCGCCACCCAGGCGGGCCAGTGTGTCGGATCCACGCAGCAGTTTGCGCACCTGACGCACGATGTGGCAAAGCACGGCGTCCCCGGCGGCATGGCCGTGTGTATCGTTGATCTGCTTGAAGTGGTCGATGTCGATCATCAGGACGGCAGCTTCGTCTGGATAGCGGGTCAGGCGTGCGCGTTCGTGTTCGATGCTCTCAAAGAAGGCACGGCGGTTGGGGATGCCGGTAAGCGGGTCGGAGGTGGCAAGTTGCCAGAGTTCGCGTGCGTGGCGCTTGCGTTGTGAGATGTCACGGTAGATGTAGAGGAAACCGATCAGGTTTTCATGCAGGCGGATCGGGATGAAATCGCGCTCGATCCAGCGACCGTCCTTGAAATGAATTTCCTCGCCATACGAGGGGCGGCCTGCCGCGCGTAGTTCTTCGACATGATCCAGGAAAGCCTGGCTGTTCTCGGCGATATGGCTGCTGAACGCCATCAGCGGGTGTACTGGCTTGCCCAGGACGTATTCTTCGGTTCCCGGCAGGCCAAGCAGTTCAAATAGATTCTGGTTGAGCAGGACGATGCGGCCCTGGAGGTCTTCCATGACAAGCGAGCCGGGGAAGTTTTCTACCACGGCGTTGAGGTGGGAATGTGCGATTTCGAGTTCTTCGCGCGCTGCTTTTTGCTGTGTGAGATCTTCTTTGGTGGCAATGAAGTGCTGGATGGTGCCTTCGCTGTCGAGCGCGGGCGCAATGGTCAGCAGTTCGTCGTAGAGGCTGCCGTCCTTGCGACGGTTGATGAGTTCCCCGCGCCAGATACGCCCAGAGCGGATGGTTTGCCACATGTGCGTGTAGAAGGTTTTGTCTTGTTTTCCGGATTTGCAGAGGGCGCCTGGGTTTTTACCACTGGCTTCGGTTGCCGTATAACCAGTCAGGGCGGAGAAGGCCGGGTTGCTCCATTCGATGATGCCGTCCGGTTTTGTGATGACAATAGCGTTGGTGCAAGCGTTGAGCGAGCTCTCCAGCAAGCCACGCTGCACTTCGATCCTGGATATCCGTTCGCGCTGGTGACGGTTGGCGTGACGGAAAAACAGGTAGCCAAAAAGCACGCAGACCATGCCGATGACCATCAGCAACAAGACGGTCAGGTTGTTGCGCCGAATTTTGAGGATGGTTTCTTTTAGCAAATCGTCGCGGTCGATGGCCAAAGTGACACCGATGGGCAATCGCGAGTGGAGACGGTCGGCAACGATCCAGTGTCGGGCGTCGATTGTCGTCAGTTCCTTTCGGTTGTTTATTTCACCCTTTTGCCAGCGTTCGACAGTTTCGCGTTCAAACAGCAACAGGCCGGCATCCGTCGGCATGGTGTCGAACAGCCGCAGGCCGTCGGCACGCAATACCGCGATACGGGCAGCCGGTGATATGCCGGGAAAACTGGTGATCCGGAGCAGCAGGTATTCGAGATTGAGGGTGGCGACCAGGGTGTTTTCGCTGAGATTGGGTTGGCGGGTGTGAATGATCGGGATGAACCCCTTGTCGGGAGTGCTCTTGGCGTTGTCGGTCAGGGGTATGCCATCAGCGAGGTCATTGCCCATATAGGTCGGCCCGATACGCAGCAGGCTTCCGCTGGGCTGTGGATAGACAGGGCGGGCGGTGATGTTGAAAGTTTGCCCGATGTTGGCTGCCGCCGTGCTGGCAATGACTTTGCCTTGCGGGTCGAGGAGCGAGATCGAATTCAGATAAGGGACGTTGCTCAGGGCGTCCTGGAGAGTCTCCGTCTGGATAGGCTTGCGCGCAGCGGTATCGAGTATGGTTTTCAGGCTCTCGTCGATGTTTTGCAGCAATAGGCCGATGTCGTGGCTGAAGTAAGCCACGTCGTGCTCGGCAATGGAGAGTTGGATGGTACTTTGCTGGTGGGTTTGGGCGTCGCGCTGATACAGGTAAACCAGGACGCACAATATCGCGCACAACGTGAACACGGCGGCGAAAGCAAGATCGGCGGCGAGGAAGCGGAAACGTTTGTTCAGTTTGTTCATCGTGTGCCGGAACACAAACCGAGACGATAGTACGCCACCAGGCGGGAATGCGCTACATGCCAGCCATGGGTTTACCCCAGGAAGAGCCGGTAGGCGGGGTTGTGGGTTTCTTCGGTGTATTCGTAGCCGGGCTGGCGAAGGAATTCGGCAAAACTGGCCTGATCGCTCGGCGGAACCTGCATGCCGACGAGTACGCGCCCGAAATCCGCGCCATGGTTGCGGTAGTGGAACAAACTGATGTTCCAGTCCGAACGTAGCCGGGAGAGAAAATCCATCAGTGCGCCGGGGCGCTCCGGGAAAATGAAGCGGTAAAGCACTTCGTTTTCAGCCTGCGGGGCGTGACCACCGACCATGTAACGGACGTGGGTCTTGGCCATCTCGTTGTCGGTGAGGTCGACGGCAGGTAGTTGATGGCGTTCGAGCTGTTCGATGAGCCGGGTGGCTTCGGCACGGTTGTGGACGCTGACCCCGACGAAGATATGCGCCTTCCGGGCATCGGCATAGCGGTAGTTGAATTCGGTAATGCTGCGATTGCCGAGGAGTTGGCAGAACTTACGAAATGACCCCGGTTGCTCTGGGATAGTCACTGCCAGTACGGCCTCACGCTGTTCGCCCAGTTCGGCGCGTTCGGCAACGAAGCGCAGGCGGTCGAAATTCATGTTCGCTCCCGAAGCGACTGCGACCAGGGTCTTGTCCTTCAGCTTGTTTTGATGCGCGTAAGCCTTGGCCCCAGCCACGGCGAGCGCGCCCGAGGGTTCGAGAATGGAGCGAGTGTCTTCGAACACGTCCTTGATGGAGGCACAGATGGTGTCGTTATCGACTTCGATGACCTCATCGACGTACTGGCGGCATAGGCGGAAGGTTTCGTCGCCTACGCGCTTGACGGCGGTTCCGTCGGCGAACAGGCCGACTTGTTCCAGCGTCACCGGATGTCCGGCGGCAAGCGAGAGTGCCATTGCGTTGGCATCGACGGTTTCTACGCCGATGATCCGGATCTCCGGTCGCAAGCGCTTGATATAGGCCGCGACCCCGGCAATGAGGCCGCCTCCGCCGATGGCACAGAATACGGCGTGGATTGGCTGCGAATGGGCACGCAGGATTTCCATGCCGATCGTGCCTTGGCCAGCGATGACATCCGGGTCGTCGTAAGGATGAACGAAACTCAGTTTTTCGCGCTTTTCGAGTTCAATGGCGTGGGTATATGCATCGGAGTAGGACTCGCCTGCCAGCACGACTTCACCGCCGCGCGCGCGCACTGCGTCGATCTTGATCTGCGGTGTAGTCCCAGGCATGACGATGACGGCCCGTACGCCGAGTTTTTGCGCCGATAGCGCCACGCCCTGAGCGTGGTTGCCCGCCGAGGCGCAGATTACCCCGCGCTTGAGCGCCTGCGGCGAAAGGTTCGCCATCTTGTTGTAGGCTCCGCGCAGTTTGAAGCTGAACACCGGCTGCATATCCTCGCGCTTGAGGAGGATGCGGTTGTGAGTCCGGGCGGAAAGACCGATGGCGAGGTCAAGCGGTGTTTCGACAGCAACGTCGTACACCCGGGCGTTGAGAATACGTTCAAGGTAATCGATGGCGCGGGTCATGGCATGCTGGGGGCGGAATGAATATCAACGTTCTGCTGCAAATTTGTGCGAATCGTGATGATGCTCGGCAGTTTTCTGCTTGTGCTTTTGCATCTGACGGTTGAGTTTGTCGGCCAAGGCATCGATGGCGGCGTACAGGTCGGCATCGACGCATTCGACGTGGATGTCCTTGCCGCGCATATGGGCGGTGACTTCGGCTTTCTGGTTGAGCTTATCGACGGAAAGAATCACGTTAACACTGGTGACATTGTCAAAATGGCGGACGACGCGATCGATCTTTTCCGATGTGTAAGCGCGAATAGCGTCCGTGACTTCGACATGATGGCCGGTGATGTTGAGATTCATGCTAACTCCTCTTCGTGGGTGGTGATTAAAGCGTTTTTCGCTGGCTGACAGCGGGAATACTGAGCGACGTGCGGTATTTAACGACAGTGCGCCGCGCAACATTGAACCCCTGCTCACTGAGCAGGTCAGCGATTTTTGCGTCGGACAGGGGTTTTTTCTTGTCTTCAGCATCGATGATTTGCCGGATAAGGGCGCGAATCGCTGTCGAAGATACCGCTCCGCCAGCATCGGTTGTGACGTGGCTGCAAAAGAAATACTTGAGTTCAAACACGCCACGCGGTGTGGCCATGTATTTCTGGGTGGTTACGCGCGATACGGTGGATTCGTGCAATTCGAGCTGGTCTGCGATCTCCCTGAGGGTTAGTGGCTTCATCGCCACCTCGCCATGATCGAAGAACTGCCGTTGTTGGTCAACGATTGCCTGTGAAACACGGAGGATTGTGTCAAATCGTTGCTGAATATTCTTAATGAGCCAGCGCGCTTCATGTAATTGCCCGGAGAGGGCGCCCGCATGACTCCGGCTTTGTTGCAGCAAGGTAACGTAGAGCCGGTTGACGCGCAGTTTAGGCATGGCCTCGGTATTGAGGGTTGCCGTCCAGCGTCCGCGAATCTTGCGCACGTTGACATCGGGCAGTACGTAGTGGGGCTGCATGCCAGAGAGGCGCGAACCGGGGTGCGGGTCGAGGCTGAGGATCAGCGCCTGTGCCGCGCGCAGGGTTTCGTTTTCGCAGTCCGTTAAGCGCCTGATCTGGACGAAGTTGCGCTCGGCCAGAAATTCGATATGATGCTCGACAATGTTAATCGCCAGATTGCGTTCAGGTGAGGCGGGCAGCGCCTTCAGTTGCAGGCTCAGGCATTCCTGTGGGGTGCGCGCGCCAATCCCGATTGGTTCGAATTGCTGCACATGGCGCAATGCGATCATGAGATCGTCGGGATCGAACCCGAGTTCGGGCGGTAACAGATCAAACAGTTCTTCCAACTCCTGGTGCAGGTAGCCATCGTCGTCAAGTGCCTCAATGATGAAGCGCACCAGCATGCGGTCGCGGTCGGAGAGCTGCGAGAGCGCCACTTGGGCATTGAGGTGCTCGCTTAATGAAGTACTTGCGGCCTGGACTTCCTGGAAATCGAAATCTTCATCTTCACCCCTGCTATGGGCGCCGCTGCCGGTATCTGACCAGTCGACCCTTTCTTCGTATTCGCTGTCGGAAAGATAAGACTCCGGCTGGACGCCTTGTTCGCCGCCGGGGTCAGGGGTCTCGGTTTTGCCTGCCGTGCTGGCTAAGATGTCCGGGAATCTGGGAAACGTGTCCTCACTGCCTTCTTCGCGTTCGAGCATCGGGTTTTCCAGCAGGACGCGTTCGATTTCCTGGTTGAGTTCCAGTGTTGAGAGTTGCAACAACTTGATCGACTGCTGCAACTGCGGCGTTAAAGTCAGGTGTTGCGAGAGCTTGAGTTGGAGCGTCGGTTTCATACGCGCAAAGCTTCAGAGCTGGAAATGTTCGCCGAGGTAAACCTGGCGAACTTGTTCGTTGGCGATGATGTCGGCGGGCACTCCTCCAGCCAGCACGCGGCCTTCGCTGATAATCGTGGCCTGGTCGCAAATGCCCAGGGTCTCACGCACGTTGTGGTCGGTAATGAGTACGCCGATACCGCGTTCCTTGAGGAAGCGAATGATCTTTTGAATATCGAGTACTGCGATGGGGTCAACCCCCGCGAAAGGTTCGTCGAGCAGGATCAGCCGGGGAGAAGTCGCCAGTGCCCTCGCAATCTCGCAGCGCCGCCGTTCGCCGCCGGACAGTGAAATGGCCGTGTTGTCGCGCAAGTGCAAGATACCCAGTTCGACGAGAAGCTCCTCAAGGCGTTGGACGATTCGTTCTTCTTCGAGTCCCTGGAGTTCAAGTACGGCACGGATGTTTTCGGCCACGGTGAGCTTGCGGAACACGCTCATTTCCTGTGGCAGATAGGACAGCCCGCGGCGTGCGCGGGCGTGAATGGGCAGGTGGGTGATCCGTTCGTCGCCGAGGTGAATTTCGCCGCCGTCGCTACGCACGAGGCCGACGATCATATAGAAGCAGGTGGTCTTGCCTGCGCCGTTGGGGCCGAGCAGGCCGGCAATTTCGCCGGGCCTGACTTCAAACGAAACATCATGCACGACGGTACGAGTCTTGTAGCGTTTGCGAAGACCGCTTGCTGTCAGCAGGCTCATGGCGTTTCAATTTCCATGTTTTCTTCAGGTTCGCCGTGGAGTACAGCATGGACGGTCTCGGCAGCGAAGCCGCGCGCAAGTAGAAAACGGGCTTGCCGTGCCCATTCGCGGGCGTCAATAGGCAGGGCGGAGTACCGGGACTGCCAGGCCGCATGCGCGCGTTCGAGTTCATTTGCTATGCCGTTGATCGCTTCTTCGATCAGTTCGCGCCCCACGCCACGTAGGATCAGCTCATTTTGCAGGCGGGCACGGCCAAAACGGTTGGCGTGGGTGCGCACCCAGTTTTCAGCCATACGCGCGTCGGATTGAAGACAGAGCTCATCCATGCGATCCAACATGGCTTCGATTTCTTCATCCGTGCCATAAGGCGCGAGCTTTGCTGTCAATTCGGCGCGGCTGTAATCGCGCCGGGAGAGGCAACGTAAGGCCCGTTCGCGCAGGCTTGGCTTGTTCATGGTGTGGGGATGAAAAAAAGTTTGATTATTTGGCAGTGTCAGGTTTGGCGGGTTTGGCGGAGCCAGGCTTTGCCGGTGTGGCGGCGGGCAACTCTGGCAAACCGACGGCAAGCCGTACCCGGTTTTCGATCTCAAGCGCCATTGCCGGGTTGTTGCGCAGGAATTCGCGCGTGTTGTCCTTGCCCTGGCCAATCTTGTCTCCCTTGTAGGCGTACCAGGCCCCAGATTTATCAACGATATTGTGCGCGACACCCAAGTCGATGATCTCCCCTTCGCGCGAGATGCCCTCGCCGTAGAGGATGTCGAAATGCGCTTCTTTAAACGGAGGGGCAACCTTGTTCTTGACGACCTTGACCTTGGTCTCGGAGCCCACGATTTCGTCGCTTTTCTTGATTGCGCCGGTACGGCGGATGTCCATGCGCACCGAGGAGTAGAACTTGAGCGCGTTGCCGCCAGTGGTGGTTTCTGGATTGCCGAACATGACGCCGATCTTCATTCGTATCTGATTGATGAAGATGACCAGGGTGTTGGTACGCTTGATATTGGCGGTGAGTTTGCGGAGCGCCTGACTCATCAGGCGGGCTTGCAGGCCGGGAAGCTGGTCGCCCATTTCGCCTTCGATTTCGGCCTTGGGCGTGAGCGCAGCCACCGAGTCGATCACGACGATGTCCACGCCACCCGATCGCACCAGCATGTCGGCGATTTCCAATGCCTGCTCACCGGTATCGGGCTGTGAGATCAGCAGATCATTGACCTTGACCCCGAGTTTTTCGGCGTAGACGACATCAAGCGCGTGCTCAGCGTCGATGAAGGCCGCTGTGCCGCCGAGTTTCTGCATCTCCGCGATGACCTGGAGCGTGAGGGTGGTTTTACCGGAAGCTTCCGGCCCGTAGATTTCGACGACCCGCCCGCGTGGCAATCCACCCAGTCCCAGCGCGATATCCAGCCCGAGTGAACCGGTCGATACGGTTTGAATATCACGCTCGATGCTGTCGTCACCCATGCGCATGATTGAACCCTTGCCGAACTGTTTTTCGATCTGCGCCAGTGCAGCGGCAAGCGCCTTGGCCTTGTTGTCATCCATGAGAGGGTGTTTCCTTTTTTTCAATAGAAGTATAAATTATGGCATAAATATTGCAGGCCGAACTGCGGATCCCGCGTCATAGTTCGCTAACGCGAGATCCGATTCTTCCCGGTTCTCTCCATATGCCTTGTATTTGTATATATGAATATAACACTATGTCGGGGCTGTCATTGATTTTTGTCAGAGTTTTTGCATGACAAAAAAGGTATTCTCGCCACATTCCTTGTTTCTGGCGCTTTTTCAGCTTTTTTAATGTGAACGGAAGCGCACTTTTCCATGAGGTGCTAGAATCCGTCGGGCTGATGTGGCATTGTCTGGCTGTTTCAACAGCAACACTTATGTTTTGCCTCGTAGCAACCATAACCTAGCAACCACAACCCTGTCTAAATTGAGGAATAGCATGAACAAAGGTGAATTCGTCGAAGCATTGGCCGATCGTCTGGATGTTTCGCGTGCTCAGGCAGAACGCGCGTTATCCGGGGTGCTCGAGATCATCTCTGAGCAACTGGTCGAGGGCGACAAAGTGGCCTTTACCGGTTTTGGATCGTTTGAGGTCTCCAAACGTGCGGCACGCACAGGCCGTAACCCGCAGACGGGTGCAGCAATCAAGATTGCTGCATCGAAAGTGCCTAAATTTTCCGCTGGAGCAACCCTGAAAGCTGCGGTCAATGCTGCCAAGGGCAAGCGCTAAACTGACTTAATCAATTGGGTGCCTCGAAAAACTCCCTTGTTTCATGGAGTCAGAAAAATTTCCCTTTGATTTCATTGGAAAAACTTTTGCTCTTTTAGCGAAACCCGATGTTTTTTGAGGCACCCAATTGCCGAATGAAAATCAACCGGCGAGGGAACCTGAATCTGAACCGGCGGGGCGGTTGCCTTTGCCGGTTTTTTTTACCCATCAGCCGCGTTTATTTGATTCTGATTCCTGCGCGCGGGCGAAGGCGACTTCTTCTGGACGCAAGCTGGCCGCCAGGCGGTCGAGCACCCCGTTGATGAATTTGTGCCCATCCGTACCGCCGTATTTCTTTGCTAGTTCGATGGCCTCGTTGATGACGACACGGTAAGGTGTTTCGGTGTCATGACGCAATTCAAAAACGCTCAATAACAGAATTGCATGCTCAACCGGCGAAAGTTCCGCGATGGTGCGTGTAAGCAGCGGTTCGATGATACTGCGCGCTTCGGATGCTTCACGTACTGCGCCCTGCAACAGGGCGGCGAAAAATTCGGCATTCGGTGGGGTGCGCGAACGGTTTTTTGGGGGGTTGTCTTCCGATGTGGCACTGGCGAGAAGTTCTTCGATGGCGTGCAACTGCACCTGAGGCGCTTGCTCCGGTAGCGAAGGTTTGGCTGACGTGTGCGCCGTTGCAGGTTCTTCGTTGGAGAACTCGTGCAGCAGCCATTGGTAGATGCCTTGCAGTGCGAATTCGCGCGCTTGCCGTCGTGCGGCAATTTCCCTGCGCCCTTCCCGGCTCATGGCAGCGCCTTCAGCAAGTTGGCCATTTCGACCGCCGTGCGTGCGCAATCACGGCCTTTGCCCTGCATTCGCGCTAACGCCTGATCGTCGTCTTCGGTGGTCAGTACGCCGTTGGCAATCGGCAGGCCGCTGTCGAGCATGATCCGGGAGATGCCCCGGCCCATTTCGTTGGAAACCAACTCGAAGTGATAGGTTTCGCCTCGGATGACCGCGCCGAGGGCCACTAGCGCGTCGAACTGGCCGCTGTGGGCAAGGCGTTGCAACGTGAGTGGAATTTCGAGCGCGCCGGGCACGGTGGCAATCCGAATGTTAGCGGGGGCGACGCCAAGGGCGCGCAATTCTTCAATGCAGGCCGAAAGCAGCCCTTCACCCACGTCCGGATTGAAGCGGCTCATGACCACGCCGATACGTAGCCCCTGACCGTCGAGACCGATGTCGTGTTCTATGATGTCATCGTAGCGAAACATAATGTCATGCAGGAAAAAATGAAAAAGGGCGGTTTGGGGTTCAGCCGGATTCGCGGGAACCAGCGGGATAAGGGGAAGATAGGGCCGGTTCCACGGGTGTGGCGAAACCCGTGATTTCGAGGCCGAAACCGGCCATGTTGGGGATCTTGCGCGGGCTGGACAGCACAAGCATCTTGCCGACATTGAGGCTGCGCAGGATTTGCGCGCCGACACCGGAGAGCCTTGCGTCCCAGCACACCTGTGGAGAGGTTTTGCCGGTGAGTCTGTCGAGCAGTTCCTGGCCGGTCTGCGGGCGGTACAGAAGCACAACCACGCCCGCCTTTGCTTTGGCCAGTGTGGTGAACGCCTGCTGCAGGGAGAAAGAATGGCTGCAGGGGGAGGAATTGAGAAAATCGACGAAAGAGACAGGCTCATGCACGCGGACGAAAGTTTCGGTTTCTGGGCGGATATTGCCGTGATGAACCGCGAAATGCACATCATCCGAGGTTTTGTCACGGAAAGCCGCGAGGTGGAAGCGTCCGTAGGGTGTATCGATGTTCTTGTCGGCAATGCGCTCGATCAGCCGTTCGTTGGCGGCGCGGTATTCGATGAGGTCGCGGATAGCTCCGATCTTGAGCTGGTGCTTGCGGGCGAATTCGATCAGGTCGGGCAGCCGCGCCATCGTGCCGTCTTCCTTGAGCACTTCGCAAAGAACCGCTGCCGGTTCTAGTCCGGCAAGCTGGGCGAGGTCGCAGCCAGCCTCGGTGTGGCCGGCGCGGATCAGCACGCCGCCCTTTTGGGCAGTGAGAGGAAAAATGTGGCCGGGCATTACGATGTCTTCCGGCGCAGCGTGGCGGGCGGTAGCCACCTGGATCGTGCGAGCGCGGTCGTGAGCCGAGATGCCGGTCGTCACGCCGGTTGCGGCTTCGATAGAGGCGGTAAAGGCCGTGCCATATGGTGTGCGGTTGTCCTTGACCATCTGTTCGAGGCCGAGTTGTTCGCAGCGTTCGGCGGTGAGCGTCAGGCAGACGAGGCCGCGCCCGTGCGTAACCATGAAGTTGATGGCTTCTGGAGTGACGAATTCGGCGGCCATCAGCAGGTCGCCTTCGTTCTCGCGGTCTTCCTCGTCGACAAGCACGACGATGCGTCCGGCCTTGATCTCGGCGATGATCTCGGAAATCGGGGACAGGGCGCTTTGATGCACGGGAGCCTGTGCCGGGATGGTATGGATTTGTGCGCTCATTTTTTGTCTCTTGATGGCTGGCGGCAATGGCGGGGGCGGGCACGGATGGTTCAGGCGTTGCCTTCTTCCATGTTCTGTTCTTTGCGCCAGACCAGCATGCGATCGACGTAACGGGCGATGAGGTCGATTTCGAGGTTGACCTTGTCGCCCGTGACCAGATGCCTGAAATTGGTGACGGCAATCGTGTGTGGGATCAGGTTGACCGAAAAATCGCATCCTTGAACATCATTGACTGTCAGGCTCACGCCGTTGACGGTGATGGAGCCTTTGCGGGCGATGTAGCCCGCGATAGTGTCTGGTACGCGTACCACCAGTTCAAAGCTCTCCGCCAGGGGCGCGAAGTTCATGACTTCGCCGATACCGTCCACGTGCCCTGTGACCAGATGGCCGCCGATGAGGCCGTTGAGGGCGAGTGCCTTTTCAAGGTTGACCGCATTGCCCACGTGATCCAACCCGACCGAGCAGTTGAGGGTTTCGCGCGAAACGTCGAATTTCACCCGGCTGTCGTCAAGCCCGATCACGGTCAGGCACACGCCGCTGGTGGCGATGCTGTCGCCGAGGGCGGTACCGTCGAGATCGAGTCCGCCGGTATCCACGGTGAGGCGCAGGCCGTCGCCCAAAGGTTCGATTTGTTCGATACGGCCAACCGCAGTCACGATGCCAGAGAACATAGTAGTACGATGGGATGGAAAAAAACGATTATAGGCCGAAAGTGACTATAACGCACGGTCGAGCAGGGCAGAGAATTCGTCGGCGGGCATAAACCCTGTTACGCGCAAACCTTCGCGCAATTGACCGTCCGCGCCGAAAAATACGATGCCGGGCGGGCCGACGAACCCAAAGCGCTTAAGCAGCGCCTTGTGCGAGTCGTCATAGGCGGTGACATCGGCCCGCAGCAGCCGCATACGCGCCATCTGCGCGACGACCGCCGGATTGCTGAAGGTATCGCGTTCCATCTCTTTGCAGGCGACGCACCAGTCGGCATAAAAATCGAGAAGGATCGGACGGTCGGTGGTTTTTAGCCGGGCGTCAAGTTCGGCTTCCGAAGCAATGTCCTCGAAACCGGAAAAAGCAGCCGCTCTGGTGTGCGTGTGGAAAACGGCAAGCGGTCGGAGCGGGTCGCGTGACCCGGCGAGCGTCCCCACCAGTATGACCACGCCACCGACGAGCAGGACGACGCCTACGCCCTTCCAGAATCGCCGCCAACCACCTGCGTCGGCAGGCAAGGGGTCGAGCGCGGAGAGAAATATCCCTGGGAACAGCAATAGCGCGGCCCATCCAAGCATCACAACAAGCCCCGGTAATGCCGGCGAGGCGACCCATAACGCCACTGCCAGCAGCAGCACGCCCGTTGTTTTCCGAACCCCTTCCATCCACGGCCCGGCCTTTGGCAACAGCGAATGCGCCGCCAGCGCCACGATGATGAGCGGCACGCCTATGCCCAGCGCGAGCGTGAAAAGCGCTAATCCGCCCAATACCGCATCGCCGGTCCTGGCGATGTAAAGCAACGCGCCCATCAGGGGGGCCGTGATGCAGGGGCTGGCGATGAGGGCCGAAATTGCGCCCATCAGCGCTACGCCACCAAGATGGCCGCCCTTTTTCCGATTGGCGGCATCGGCGAGGCGGCTTTGTAGCGCTGCCGGCAGCCGCAATTCAAAGAAGCCGAACATCGATAGCGCCAGCAGCACGAACAGCAGGGCGAAAACCAGCGGGACCCAGGTGTTTTGCAGCGCAGCCGAGAGCATTGAGCCGGTCAGCCCGGCAACGACACCCGCCAGGGCATAGGTCAGCGCCATGCCAAGCACGTAGGCAACCGAGAGCGCCAACGCACGCGGACGCGATAGTGGGTTGCCCGTGCCGACGATGATGCCGGACAAAATCGGGATCATCGGAAATACGCAGGGCGTAAACGCCATCAACAGGCCAAGCCCAAAGAAAATAGCCAGTGCCATCGGCACACTGGTAGAAGAGAGTATTCCGGCCAGCCGCCCGCTTTCATCGCCGGTTGCGCTATTTGTGTTGCCGCTGCCCGCGCTAACGTGGTTTTCTGCGAGCGCGGTCAGATCAATTTCAGCGCGTTGCACGACGGGCGGATAGCACATGCCGCCCTCCCAACAGCCTTGGCTTTTCACATCCAGGCTAAAGCGCTCGATCCCCGGTGGCGTGCTGACCGGCAGGCGCATGCGCAACTGGCCGTGATAAGTTTCGACTTCCCCAAAAACGGGATCCTTCTTGCGCTTGCCGGGCGGTCGGTCGATGGAGCCAAGAACGACCTCGGCAGGGTCTGCTTGATACGCGAAACGCTCGCCGTAGAGATAATAGTCGGGTGCAATTTCAAAGACGATCTCAACGGTATCGTGGCTGATCGCACGTGCGCGCATGGCAAAGGCTTTCTCCACGGGAAGTGGGTCGTTGGCCTGTGCGCAAGGCGCGCAAAGCGTCAACAGGCATGCGAAAAGGAAAGCGAAAGCAGCAAATGATGGGCGTTGGAAACTTGGCATGGGGCGAGGTGAAGAGTCAGGCGATAGCGGGCGGCGTGAAACTTGGCATCGTAACCGAAGCGTCCACCCAGTCAAGGTATGCGGCCAGGCCATGCGTGACGGGCAGTGCAATCAGTTCCGGGACTTCGTATGGGTGCAAGGCTTGAACCGCTGCTTCGAGCGCCGGGTAACGGGTATGGGCAGTCTTGATGAGCAGGGGTATTTCAGTAGCCGTTTCGACCACATCCCGCCAGCGGTACACCGACTCGCACGGCGCAAGGATGTTTACGCATGCTGCAAGATTTTCCTCGACGAGCCGCGCCGCAAGCGTATTCGCGCTTGCTCTGTCGGGCAGTGTCGTGAGGACAAGAAGTACTTCTGTCATGATGGGGTATCCTGAACGGGGAATGCTACGCATTGTGCAACGATATCGTGACGCATAATCATTACTTTATTCCATATTTCTGGGGTCGATTCATGTCAGAGTTTTTTACCGTCCTGCTTCAGTATCTGCTACCCAAACGGTTATTGAACCATCTGGCAGGCTGGTTTGCGAGCCGCAAAGGTGGGGCGGCCATGACGGCGTCTATCGCTGCGTTCGCACGCCGTTACCGCGTCGATATGAGCGAAGCGGCCAGGCCTGACTTGCTTGCCTACGCGGATTTCAACGACTTTTTCACCCGCGCGTTGCGCCCCGATGCGCGGCCGCTTGCCGGAACCGACCTCGTTTGCCCGGCCGATGGCGCAATCAGCGAGTGCGGAGCCATTGCGGGCGAGCAGATTTTCCAGGCCAAGGGGCATCACTACTCGGCCAAAGCCCTCCTTGGCGGCGATGCCGGACTGGCAAAGAAGTTCGAAAACGGCAGTTTTGCCACGATCTACCTGAGTCCGCGCGACTATCACCGTGTTCACATGCCTTGCGCTGGACGGCTCGTCCGCATGATCCATGTGCCGGGGAGCCTTTTTTCGGTCAACCCACTGATGGCGCGCAACATACCGGGTTTGTTTGCCCGCAACGAACGGGTGGTGTGTGTATTCGAGTCGGAGCAAGGTTCCTTTGCGCTCGTGCTCATTGGCGCGGTAATCGTCGGTAGCGTGGCAACCGTCTGGCACGGCGAAGTAACGCCGCCGCACAACCGCCGTGCAAGCTTCTGGAGTTACGAGGGCAATGATCGCATCGTTGAACTGGCGCAAGGAGAAGAGATGGGGCGCTTCAGACTCGGCTCGACCGTAGTGGCCCTTTTCGCCAGACAGGACATGCGCTTCGCGCCAGGCTGGCTACCGGGAAAGCCGGTCAGGATGGGCGAGGCGATGGGGAGTTTCGAAAAGTGTTGAAAAAGGCGGGAAGCCAGCGCGTTGTAGTGCGTCCAGCTCAATTCGAGAGGCAGTGCCTCTCGAATTGGAAAAGCCAGATAGAAGCGGCGCATGTTGCGCAGGTTGCTGGTATCAAAACCGTTCCGTCATGCCTATGCAAACCTACTCATTTTTAAGCAAATCTGCTGCTGACTTCCTGCTTCGTCGAGGCCGGTTTCGTTCCGGTCTTTCGACCGGAGCCAGAGCCATCCTCTCCACAGG
>Ga0123353_10005804_pt1 | contig 16302 bp, 13 predicted proteins | sample TergutLab28metaG_3_FD_92763 | JGI IMG/M metagenome (GOLD analysis project Ga0123353, IMG submission 92763) | Labiotermes labralis P3 segment gut microbial communities from Petit-Saut dam, French Guiana - Lab288 P3 | ecosystem: Host-associated > Arthropoda: Insects > Digestive system > Gut ... | reverse complement strand
CCATCAGAACAGAATAAGTATAAAGTCCACGCTTGGCGTGAACATTTTGACTTAAGCTTTTTCTGATTTCTACTTCTAATCGCTAAATTTTCTGTAAGAAAGAATAAACTAAAATGCTTTTTTCAGCATATTTCAAGATGTGCGTATCAGCACATTTATTTTACCATAGGCAATTTTTGTTTTATTTTTTTGCAAAGATACAAAAAATTGTTAATAACTCGACAATTTATTAACAAAATGGCATTTTTTTTGTAAAAAATATACGAAAATCGAAGTTCGAGCGTTATATAGATGAAAGGAAAATTTAATTGTGGCGAGTTCGCCATAATTAGAAAATAATTAACAATAAAACAAAACATTATGAAAAACAAAGAAACAATCCATGTGCAGGGCACAGAAATATCCGTTATGCGGATAAACAACCAAGATTATATCTGTATTTCAGATATGATTAAAGCCAAAGACAATAACTTTTTTATTGCAAACTGGCTACGCAACCGAAATACATTAGAGTATATTGGGATTTGGGAACAAGTACATAATCCAAATTTTAATTATGTCGAATTCGACATAATTAAAAGCCAAGCAGGTCTTAATAGATTTAGAGTCAGTATTAAAGACTTAATACAAGAAACTAACCTAACGTGTTTGCATGCGACAACAGGACGTTATGGCGGAACGTACGCACACAAAGACATTGCGTTTGAATTTGCGATGTGGATAAGTCCGGAATTTAAAATTTACATTGTAAAAGAATTTCAATACTTAAAAGAACAAGAACAAAAAGCCTTAGGCTGGTCTGCCAAACGTGAACTTGCCAAAATCAATTATCATATCCACACTTCTGCAATCAAACAAAATCTTATTCCTGCCGAACTCATTCCGCAACAAACGTCTATCATCTACGCAACTGAAGCCGATGTATTAAATATTGCACTGTTCGGAATTACCGCCAAACAATGGCGTGAAACCAATCCCGAAAAAGACGGCAACATGCGTGATTATGCGTCAATCAATGAATTGATTTGCCTTTCAAACATGGAAAATTTGAATGCCGTTTTCATCAACGAAGGCTTATCGCAAAAAGAACGCTTGATTAAACTCAATCAAATTGCCATTCGGCAAATGCAGGTGTTAGTAGATGTTGAAAATCGAAAATTATTAAATTAAAAATCATAATTTATAACTCATAATTCGTTTTTTTTTCGTATCTTTGCACACTTTTATGAAAAACATCAGAAATTTTTGCATCATTGCGCATATTGACCACGGGAAAAGCACGTTGGCAGATCGTTTGTTGGAATTTACAGGTACAATTTCGGAGCGTGAGATGAAATCGCAAGTGCTCGACAGCATGGATTTGGAGCAGGAAAGAGGCATCACAATTAAAAGTCATGCCATCCAAATGAAATACATGCACAATGACGAAAAATATTTACTCAATCTCATTGATACACCCGGACACGTGGATTTTTCCTACGAAGTGTCTCGATCGATTGCCGCTTGTGAAGGTGCTTTGCTGATTGTCGATGCCACACAAGGCATTCAAGCACAAACGATTTCAAATCTCTATTTGGCACTTGAAAATGATTTGGAAATTATTCCCGTGCTCAACAAAATGGATTTGGACAACGCCATGCCTGAAGAAGTGAAAGATCAAATCGTGGATTTGGTGGGCTGTAAACGTGAGGATATCCTTTCTGCAAGTGGAAAGACGGGTTTAGGTATTCCTGAACTTTTAGAGGCGATTATTGAACGAATACCTCAACCCAAAGGCGACGAAAATGCGCCGTTGCAAGCCCTGATTTTCGATTCTGTTTTCAACTCATTCCGCGGCATTATTTCATATTTTAGAATTTTCAATGGAACCATTCGAAAGGGTGATCACGTAAAATTTGTGAACACCGGAAAGGCTTATCATGCCGACGAAATCGGAGTTTTGAGACTCAAACAGGAAAGTCGTGAAAAAATGACACCGGGCGATGTAGGTTACATTATTTCAGGAATAAAAACTGCCGCAGAAGTTAAGGTTGGTGATACAATCACGCACGTTGACAAGCCTTGCGACAAAGCGATTGAAGGTTTTTCGGATGTAAAACCGATGGTGTTTGCCGGAATTTATCCGGTAGATGCCGATGATTATGAAGAATTGCGTTATTCGATTGAAAAATTACAACTCAATGATGCGTCTTTAACCTTCGAACCGGAATCGTCTGTAGCGCTTGGTTTTGGCTTCCGTTGCGGATTTTTGGGATTACTTCACATGGAAATTATTCAAGAGCGTTTGGAACGTGAATTTGACATGAATGTGATTACGACTGTTCCGAACGTTTCGTACAAAGTGCATACAACGAAAGGCGAAGTGTTTGAAATTCACAACCCGTCGGGGTTGCCAAATCCCAGCATGATTGACTTTATTGAAGAGCCATACATCAAAGCACAAGTTATCACCAAAGCCGAGTATATCGGAGCGATCATGACGCTTTGCATTCAAAAACGCGGTGTGCTGAAAAATCAATCTTATATCTCATCGGATCGCTCAGAACTTACGTTTGAGATGCCTTTAGCGGAAATTGTATTTGACTTTTACGATCGATTAAAAAGTATTTCGCGCGGTTATGCTTCGTTCGATTATTATCCGAGCGGTTATCAGCCTTCGAAATTGGCAAAATTGGAAATTTTGTTGAACGGTGATACGGTGGACGCTTTGTCAACCTTAATTCACACGGACAATGCTTACAATTTCGGACGGCGAATGTGCGAAAAGTTGAAAGAGTTAATACCCAGACAACAATTTCAAGTCGCCATTCAAGCGGCCATCGGTTCAAAAATTATTGCACGCGAAACCATTAGTGCCATGCGAAAAGACGTTACCGCAAAATGCTACGGAGGCGATATTACGCGAAAACGTAAACTTTTAGAAAAACAGAAAGAAGGTAAAAAACGTATGCGTCAAATAGGAACGGTAGAAGTGCCGCAATCCGCGTTTTTGGCGGTTTTGAAGTTGGATTAACACGAAAAAAAGATATGTCGAAATTGTTGCTAAATGCACAAATTGTCAATGAAGGAACGGTGTTCCATGGACATCTTTTTATTCAAAATCAGGTTATCGAAAAAATTTTATCGGCAACAGATGATTATTCGTCGTTGATATCTGAGCATACCGAAATTATTGACCTTTCGGGATATTATATTTTACCGGGATTGATCGATGTGCATGTGCATTTTCGTGAACCGGGACTGACACACAAGGGTACTATTTTTTCGGAAAGCCGTGCAGCTGTTGCAGGTGGAGTTACATCGGCATTAGATATGCCGAACACAAATCCACCAACATTGACAGAAAAAGAATTGGACGAAAAACTTGCTATTGCAGAAAAAGATTCGTTTGTGAATTATGGATTTTTCGTAGGTGTTTCGTCGAATAATTTAGAAGATGTTTTGAATGTAAATCCCCGAAAAGCTTGCGGCATCAAGTTGTTTTTGGGTTCATCAACGGGAAATATGTTAGTTGATGATGACCAAATTTTGAACACATTATTTGCCAAAGCACGCTTGCCTATTGTGGTTCATGCCGAAGACGAGAAGCGAATTAATGAAAACACAGAACGTATTAAATCGCAATACGGCGAAAATCCGCCAATCTCTGTACATCCGATTATTCGTGATGTTGAAGCCTGTTACCAAAGCACAAAAAAAGCCGTTGAATTAGCACAAAAATACAACACAAAATTGCACGTTGCACATCTTTCGACTGCTAGAGAATTAGACTTGTTTTCGAATGTATCCCTTTTGGAAAAACGCATCACAAGTGAGGTTTGCGTGCAACATTTGTGGTTTACGGAACAGGATTACGAACGACTGGGTACGAAAATCAAATGCAATCCTGCCATTAAATCCTTTGCAGATAGAAATGCGTTGAGAGAGGCTGTAAATACAGGATTAATTGACATCATTGCAACCGATCACGCACCACATACACGCGAGGAGAAAGCGCAAACGTATTTCAAAGCACCGTCGGGAATTCCGCTTGTTCAGCATAGTTTGCAGGCGTTATTGGACTTAGTGCATCAAGGTGTTTTTTCGTTAGAAACAATCGTTCAAAAAACGGCTCACAATCCTGCACTGTTATTTGGTTTTGAAAAACGCGGATTTATTCGTGAAGGTTATTTTGCAGATTTGGCTGTTGTAGATATGAATACCTCTCAAACTATTAACTCTACTAACATTTTGTATAAATGCGAATGGTCACCATTTGAAGATTATACGTTCAAATCAAAAATTATTTGTACCTTTGTAAACGGGAACTTAGTTTTTCGAAATTTTACAACTCCACAATTTAAACATTCAACAACTTATCAACTATGAGATTTCGCCCTATTTTCGCACTTTTTATCGTATTAATTTTAAGTAGTTGCTCGGAACGTGCACAAAAACCGAAGCCTTTTTTGAGTGAAAAACAAATGGTGAAACTGATCACTGAAATGCACTTGACAGAGGTTGCTCTAAAACAGTTGCAAGATAAAAATAGACACAACTTGGATTCAATGCGTTTGTACACTAATGTAGCGTATTCCGAACTGTTTGAAAAATACGGGGTAGACAAAGAAACTTTTGAGGCGAACCTATATTATCGCGTTTATTATTCCAGAGATATGGAAAAAATCTATACAAAGGTGCATAAAAACCTACATCTTTTGGATAGTTTGAACAGACAAGCTGAAGTTATTTCTGCCAAAGAAGAAATGCCGACAAGTAAAAGCATCGAGCGATAGCATTTTAACACTTTTTAACAAAAAATCGACGATTTTAACACTTTTTAACAATTTTTTACTTTTTTCTTTGGAAAAAACATTGTAATTTTGTGGTGTGAAAAATTTACGTCATGGAAGAAGCAAGTTATAACGATCGAAAAATTTACAGTTTAAGTGATGTTGCGCAGAGTTTGAAGAGTGTGATTGAACAAAATTATGTTCGAGATTTCTATGTTAAGGCTGAAATTTCAAAACTCAATTATTATCCTCACAGCGGACATTGTTATCCCGATTTGGTTGAGAAGTCAGGAGCACGAATTACGGCGCAATTGCGGGCTACGATTTGGTCGAGTGATTATTTGCGCATTCGGAAAAAATTTGAGGAAGTTACGGGAAACTCGCTTTCTGACGGGCTTCAGGTGCTTTGTTTGGCGCGTATGACCTATCATCCGAGTTACGGACTTTCGTTGCACATCAAAGATGTAGTGCCGGAATATTCGTTGGGCGAATTAGCCAAAGCCAAGCAGGAAACCATTCTCCAACTTCAAAAAGACGGTGTTTTTGACCTCAACAAAACCCTCGCTTTTCCACTGCTTCCGAAACATATCGCGGTTGTTTCCGTGAGCACGAGCAAAGGTTACGAAGATTTCATGAGTATCATGAAGCAAGCGACGTATCCGATTAACACGTATCTTTTTCCTGCATTGTTGCAGGGCGATGGAGCGATTTTGTCTATTTCCGAGCAACTCAAAAAAATAGCAAGTATGCACAAGTATTTTGACGCTGTAGTTATTGTTCGGGGCGGTGGAGGCGATGTTGGGTTGAGTTGTTATGACAATTATGGATTAGCTTCGCTGATTGCAAATTTTCCATTGCCGATTATCACGGGTATCGGGCATTCCACGAATTTCACGGTTAGCGAAATGGTCGCACATCATGCGGCGATAACACCGACCGACACCGGAAATTTTTTGTTGGAAAAACAAGTGTTTTTTGCTGAACAGTTGAACTATTTTCAAAACAGTATAGCTGGATTCGCCGGCCAAACGTTGATGTCAGCACGTCAAAACATTCAACAAATCTCGCAATACATCAAAAATTCGACAGACAAATTAGTTTTATCAAACCGCCAGAAGCTGGACTATTTTGTACGACAACTCGTTTACTCCTCAAACCAATTCATCAATCAACACACCCATAACGTTCAACTAACCAAAGAAAGAATCCGTTTACTGAACCCGAAAAACATTTTGAAACGTGGCTTTTCTATCACCTTAAAGAATGATGAAATTGTGAAGTCATCCAAAACCTTAAAAAAAGGCGATGCCTTAAAAACTATGTTTGCCAATGGCGAAACCACATCTATTGTAAATTAGTCTCGTCATTCCGAGCGTAGTCGAGGAATCCCCTCGCTATGGGATGTCTCGACTACGCTCGACATGACGACAAAAATAAACATCATGAAAAAATCCTACACCGAAGCCTACGCAGAGCTTCAAACCTTAGTGGAATTGCTTGAAAACGCTGAAATCAGCGTGGACGAACTTTCCGAAAAAATCAAAATCGCAACCGAATTAATCAAAATCTGTGAACAAAAACTGACCTCCACCGAGGCAGAGGTCAGTAAGATTATTCAAGCATTGAGCGAATAGTCTTGGTTTTTGCTTTTTGCAATTTTTATCGTGTGCTGATGTTAAAATTAACAGACATACCTACACTGAACGGCAAATAATGAATATCTTCGACAATTTTTGTATAAAGGTAGTTGAATTGAAAACCGACTTTCATTCTTTCACTTCCAAAACGAAAAAATGCCGATGGTTCTAACATCAATCCACTTGCCGACCGGGGAATACACCAGGGTTTTATATAATCAACATAAAGATGCCCGCCTTTTAATGAAAATCCATAGTCAAGATTTAATTTGCCTTGGTTGGTTTTACCTATGTTGAATTGGGCAAAAACAAGATGATTATTAAAGTATTCATCTCCAAAATCAAAAGAATTGCCATATCCATAACCACCATACAACTCGATGATGTTTTCACTTTTAAGTTTTTTGAAATACCCCACAGCTCCTTGAATATTATATCTGCTGTAAAGATCAATGCTGCCATATACCTGAGTGGCTATTGTATTTGTCAATCCGTAAGATACAGTTCCATGAGCAGACAGAAACGAGGCGGGCGTGGCTAATCCCGCATTAATTCTCAAATCTCCTTTTTTTTCGATTAATGGAATATCAACAACCTGCGGATAGTAAGCCACACAACTGTTTAATGCTATCGGCAGAATTAGAATGATATAGGTTTTTATTCGCTTCATATTACAATTTTTTTATCTATACGCCTTAAAACAATAGTGTTTCGTTTTTTTATGTAAATAACTTTTACCAACGCAACAATGTTGTCGCAATGTTATTTTCCACCTTCGTAAAAAAATAACTTATTGAATGGTAAACCTTGCTCCTGCCCGAAAAGGCAAGAGTTAACATTCATCCCCGCCCGTAAGAAGGTAGGCTCTTTCGCCAGAATATATCAAACAAATATGTTGAGAGAAATCATACCTTCTAATTTTCCGCGAAGATAGGTAAAATATTTGAAATAACCAAATGTTTTGTCATTTAAATTACGCATTTTATTCAATGCGCTGCGCTGCCCCAAAATGGCATATAACAGCATATTTTCCGAAAAATCAAATTAGAACTGAATTAATAAAAATCTGTGAACAAAAACTGACCTCCACCGAGGCAGAGGTCAGTAAGATTATTCAAGCATTGAGCGAATAATTCGCTATTCTTCATCCAACAAGGGCAAATCTTCAATATTGATATCAGTATCGGTATTCTTATCCCTATCTCTGCTTCCCCGACTTCTTGGATAATTGTGATGGCGATTTCTACCGAGAGGAATGGATAATCCGAAGTTAACATTGACATTTGCGGTATAAATCGGAAGTCCGAAAGGTACTCCGTAATCTAATTTATCCAATTTCGGAGTCCATGCAAATGGGACATAATCCATACCGATAAATAAATTCAATCCGTATTTAGGCGTGATATTCATCGCCCAGCCTGCGCTTCTAAAAAATCCGTGTGCAACCGATGAACTCAGGCTGAGCGAAAACCAATTCACCGGACGCAGATTGTACGAAAGCGTTAATTCCGAAAAAGTACTGGGTAATCCGAAATGTGTGCTCCATAACAAACCGGCACTCATTTTGTTTTGCAAAAAACTATATTCGAGACCGAGATTTGTTGTTGTGCGGAGAGCTCTTGTAACGTCACCTGTTGCAGGAATTTCACGAAGTTCGAGCATATTTGTAAATTGGCCTGTCAATTTATCAAAATCAATTTTCAACTCTGAGTTTTCAAACTGAAGGTCAAATCCTTCGTATATGACTTCGTGTTGGGCTTGTGCTTGAATCACTTTATCTTTGGAATACGTGATAAATCCCAAATCTGTTAAACCAAACGAAACCGTGAAGCCCTGTAGATTCCCAAGGATTTTGTCAAAATTATAAACCGCACCCAAATCAATCGCTGCGCCGTAACCGCCAAAAAAGTTACTTGTTCCTAATTTTTCGGGTGTTGCAACTTTATCAATTCTTATATTGCCTGCGGAATCATACTCGGGGACAAGAAAATTTCCCAAGATTGTGCCCGTTGCAGTCGGATGGATCGTCCATATATCGGGCGACATTAAAACGTCCATTCGATCAACCTTTAGACGCGCATCGGCATGACCAATCAAGAATTTCAATTTTCCGCCAACTCTCAAACTTTCATTGACATCTTGTGCATAACCCAAAGCAAATTCCGTATAAGCCCGAGCAACAACATTCATGTTTTTTATGTTATAGGCTGTGCCTGCGCTGTCGGTCATCCCTCGTTTGAACATGGTGAAAACGTCTTTAGGGATATTCATTCCAACCTCCGTTTTTACATTCATATCAAACGAGAAAAATTTATCATTGTTCACGTAAAATCCGAACCCTAACACATTTAAATTGAAATGCCCACCGATGTGATTCGATTTTTTTACTCTTTTCAAAAAATCATCTGCCTTGACATCGCGGTGCATGAACGTTTGTAATCTTCCTGTATCCGGAGGATATACAAAATTAGACAATCGCAAATTTGATTCTGTGCCGATATAAATATTCCCCAAACCCGGGAAGTTGATATAGCCCCAAGCCGGCGTGAGTGCAGGATTTAGTTGATGGCGATTAGCATATTTATCCATGAAATAACTCGTACGAGGCACTTGTGCTTGTATGATTAAAACAACTGCTGTTGTGAATATGGTGAGAATTATCTTTTTCATGTTCTAATCTAATAAATTGTTAAGGTCAATCGTTAAGCCGCCAATAACTTTGGCTTTAAGTTCCACTCTGATGAAATTATCGGGTTTTAAGGGAACTCCGATTGTATTTTTATCCACTCCTCCATTGAATCGGAAGACCATACCTCTCATCTCAGTCAACACTCTGCTGTCGGAATCATCAAAAACAATTTTCAACGTACTCGGAATTGCAGCGTCTGTGCCATTGCCTGCACCTATTACAAACGTCGGGTATTTGGCTATTTCAAGTGCTATTCCGTTGCTATCTATTGGAATAATGGTTGCTTCCAGCATCAAAGGAATGCTATTCCAAGCGATGCCATAAAGTTCGATATGATTGCCGTTGAGGTATTGTCCAATCTCTTTCGGAACCTCAATTGTATCTTGAATGACAAATTGCAAACTATCGCCAAATGCAAACGGCACAACAAATTTATAATCCAAATCTGCACGGTATTGTGCGTTAAGATCGAAAATAGCCGTCTTCGTTGTATCAACATTTGTATTAATGCTGATTTGAATTGAATCCGGAATACGTCTGATAATGGTCCCTAAATCGGTTTGCACCCACGTATAACCTCGGTCTATCTCTGCTTGAGTTATGGTATCGGCAATCCAGAATTTGTTTGAGTTCATCCCTCCCAATGACGCAGGTACATTAATGCTCACTTGCTGCTTGGCGCCTGGAACTCCGTTTTTGTATGGTGTCAGAACCAAATCTGTGCCAAATGGAACTTGCAGGTTTGAGTTCAGCACCAAATCCAAATAGGGTTTAACATCGAAAATAATGCTATCGCGATTATTTATGAGTATACCCGGCAAATCGAGCAAATCCATGGAAAAATTTTCTGTTGGAATTTCCGGATTTATTTTCCCGTAAATTTTGCTGAATTTGATGTTAGTAATTGCAGCGTCAACACTCGCGGCTATAGCCGTATGCCGGAGTGTATCTGTGTTGACGGTCGGATTATTCAGCACAACCCAAGCTTCCACAGTAATCGAATCTCGAATATTGATAGAATCTCCGCTGAATGTTTGATCGGTGAATGTTAAACCTCGAACATCGAATGTAGGATTCCATCGATTATTGGTAAATGTAACATTATTGTCAAAAATATTGCCGGGTTGTATTCGTGGGTCTGAAAAGATAATGCTTTGCGGAAATTGAACTCTCACACGAATATTCATAGTTTGGTTTTGGATCTTCGTTTGACTCAATTTCAAATCCAAACTAACTTTGGTGTTTTGAAAAATAATGCTGTCTATGGCTATGATTTCTTCGGGGATACCAACATTAATATCAACAGGAAAGGCTGTTTTCGGCAAAGAATCATACACATTTCTAAGTCGCACTATTGCGGAACCAAAATTCAGATTAGAGCTAATATTTAAATCCAAACGTGTTGAATTATTTTCGTTGTTTGGAAAAAAACCGCCACTGTAAACACCACTCAAATTATATTTCGTGAAAACTTGAATCTCATCTTCTATTTTCAAAGTTTGACTTTTTGAAAGCGATAGGGATGCTAGACATCGGATTGGAATGGTCAGCGTAGTGCTACCTATCAACTGCTTGTTTCGTACCAAGTAAACATTATCAGAGACAAAGCCTTCACTCATACCAAGTTTAACTTGTGGAGGAAATACCAAAAGCAGAGAATCCAATGTAAGCGTTGTTCCGAACGGAATATTTTGAGGTGTAACTATAACTTGAAGATAGGAATTCGTTAGCCAAATGGTATCGACCCCAACAATTAGATCATCTGTCAATTCTTCTTCAATCGAAATAGGTACTGTATCGCGTCCACTTGCTGAAAGCGGAATAGGAAACTTAGGAAGAAGCGGAATAAAAGGATCAAATAAAGGATTAGAAGCAAGCGTCGCATTCAATGTGTCAACAGAAATAGGTAAGGACAGAAGCGCAATTACACCATCAGGTAGCCAAAATTCCGAATTTACTACTGTATCTAAGGCGACGGGCGATATCGTAACATCTGGAAAATTTAGGACATTATCAAAATAAATAGTATCCCTGTAGGTCTCGACAAGGATATCGTCAACAACCAACTGTTCGGTGTCAATGTCAACCTCTATTTTGTTGGAATCTGCAAGCACAATAGCATAAGCACCATTCAAAATTTCAAGCAGATCAACAGAGTCGGGATTCAAGAAATTTTCCAGACGCATGGTATCAGTTGCACCTATCGGAAGCCACAGCCCGTCTTCACTGAATGTGATTGTTAGATCAAGGTTGTCTCTGTTTAAGTCGTATTCTTTCTTTATGCAGGATGTGCCCACAGCAATAAGAATCGCCGCTAAATAAAGTAGCTTTTTCATTGGTATTTTGGTTTGTTGTTTTCAGTTGTAAGGCGGCTTGATACTGGGTGCGGGCGTTTCGACTACGCTCAACCACCGCAACACGATCGTTGAGCGTAGTCGAAGCCACCTTTTTATCCTTTCGCGATTTTCGCCCCTGCGCGCAACGCTTCAAGGTTAAGGTTCACAACCTCTTCTCCTTTGCGTCCGAACACTTCGCGAATTGCGGCCTCTAATTTATCGAAAGCAATTCCGAGGTATGGTGAAGCAGCACCCAAAATCACCATGTTTGCAGCACGTACATTACCCAAATCTTTGGCGATTTTTTCGGCGTCGAGCACCACATGTTGTTTAACTTTTTTCACTTCTGCCAAAACGTTTTCCGTTTCCGGATAATTTGGCACATTGATAAATGGTTCGGAGCTTGTAATCAACCAACCTTCTTTCGAAAGCCATGGCAGATAACGCAAAGCTTCCATCGGTTCAACGGAAATAATTAAATCCGCTTTGCCTTGCGGAATCAAATCCGATGCAATTGGATGATCTGAAATACGTAAGTGCGATTGCACATCGCCACCGCGCTGGCTCATACCGTGCACTTCGGCTTGTTTGAGGTGCATACCGAGTTCAACGGCAGCAGCACCAATGATTGTTGCGATGGAGAGGATACCTTGTCCGCCCACGCCGGCTAAGATGATGTCTTTTTTCATATTTTGATTTTTTTTATTCGTTTGAGTTGGGGCAACCCTTGCGGTTGCCCTTTTTCGTGATGGGCGACCGTAAGGGTCGTCCTTACGATATTAGTTATACGTTTTTGGTCTTCCAACGGTTTGAATACATTCACGTCTTGGAATCACTACGGAAACACCCGGATAAGCAATTTCTTCTTCAATGATTTTTACCAATTCTTCGTGATTTTTCGGAAGTGGCGTGCAAACACGGATGTGTTCTTTTTCAACGCCAAGTCCTTCACAAATTTGTTCCAAACGCCCGTAAGCATGAGAAATTTGTCCGCCAGTCATTCCGGTTGTTGAGTTGTCGGCAATGATAATGGTTATCGGTGTTTTTTCAATTACGCAATCAAGCAATCCTGTCATTCCGGAATGGGTGAATGTTGAATCTCCAATTACGCATACTGCAGGAAGCAATCCTGCATCTGCCGCACCTTTTGCCATCGTAACGGCTGCGCCCATATCCAATGTGGTGTAAATCGCATTGTATGGAGGCAACGCACCAAGTGTGTAACAGCCGATATCCGCGTAAACTTTGCCTTTTCCGTGCTTTTCCATCACTTCGTTCAACGCCTTGTACATATCAATATGCGAACAACCTTTACACAACGACGGCGGACGCGGAACAACCAACGCAGGAACGTCTTCGCCTTTTGTAGCAGGCATTCCAAGCGCTTTTGCAACTAAATTCGGATTCAATTCGCCAACGCGTGGAAGTGTTCCGTCTAAACGACCTTTCACTTTAAGTCCTTGATTTAAGTAGCCTCTCAACAATTCTTCATAAACCGGATACCCATCTTCAATGATCAAAACTTCTTTACATTCTTTCGTGATTTTTTCAATCGCTTTACGTGGCAAAGGATATTGAGAAACCTTTAAAATCGGGTGTTTGCAGGCTTCGTCTTGATAGTTTTCCATTAGATAATTATAAGCCAAACCACAAGCGATAATACCCAGCGATTTATCCGAACCATCAATATACTGATTGTATTTCGAATTTTCCGAAGCAGCTTCGAGAGCAGGTTGTTTGTCCAAAAGTTCGTTGTATTGCTTGCGCGCAATCGCCGGAAGCAAGATGAATTGCTTTGGATTTGGGTGCAATTTTATTTCGTTTTGTTTACGAGGTTCGCGTCTTGCAACGCCAGCACGAGAGTGTGCCAAACGTGTTGTAATACGCATCATCACCGGAATTTGCATTTTTTCAGAAAGGTCGAATGCTTCGAAAATCATGTCGTAGGCTTCTTGTTGGCTTGAAGGCTCGAAACACGGAATAAACGCGAATTTCGCCAAAGCACGTGAATCCTGCTCATCTTGCGAAGAGTGCATCGAAGGATCGTCTGCAACCAAATACACCAAGCCGCCATTAGCGCCGGTGATTGCAGAGTTTACGAACGGATCCATCGCCACGTTCAAACCTACGTGTTTCATGCAACACAACGCACGTTTTCCGGCGTATGACATACCAATGGCTGTTTCCATCGATGTTTTTTCGTTTACAGACCAAATGCTGTGAACTTTGCCCTCTTTGGCTTGTTCAGAGTTTTGAATGTAAGCGGTAATTTCTGTAGATGGCGTTCCGGGATATGCATAAACTCCGGAAATACCTGCATCTAAGGCTGCTTGGGCAATGGCTTCATCGCCCAAAAGTAAGGCTTTTTTCATAATTTAGATATATTTTTTTATTTTTTTGCCACAAAGATACGAAAAAAAAATGAAAGCACAAAGTATGTCATTCAGACATTTGGTTATTTCAAAAATAATTTGTAACTTTGCAACATCAAAACCATCCTCTTTTGTGTGGGCATTGAAGAACCATAGGAACTTCTGCAGCAAAAGAGGTTTTTTTAGATAAAATTTGGCTAAATTTTCTAAGACAACTTCCTTTTTCCGAACTCGACTTAATCCATTTCTAAGACGAGTTCTATTTTTTTGAAGTTGACTTCAAATTTTTCTAAGCCGTCTTTAAATTTTTGTAAGACGAGTTCCAAATTTTACAACTCGTCTTCAAAATTTCATAAGTCGTTGCTTAAAAATTAGCCGATAATTGCTTTTTTTCGGAAAATGAGAACTGAAAACAGAAAAAGGTTCTCATTAATTCTCAATTTACAATTGGCGGTGTATGTTCCATTACTACGGTTTTATATGTGGGTGGGATTTTTGGTTTGTTATTTTCATTTTGGTTTATCTTTTTAATTCTATTATTTTAATATGCAGTAATTCCTATTTGGAAATTCGAGTTTTGAATAATGGTTTCATGTAGTCTGTTAAAAAAATCTGATCCATAATAAGGATTATGTATTGCCATTCTGTACATTTCTACTGGGTGTTGTTCCCATTTTTCGTCTATAAATACCCAACTATGAGGTTTTTTTGCTTTGTCCGTGACACTTAACCCAAATTCTCTTCCTCTTGACCGCTCTTGAATAACATTTGTTTCGCCAACCCATTCAAAACCCACATAAATACCCTCTTTTGGAAAAGGTATGCGATATTTTGAAACATCGTGTCGTATTCTTATTTTCGAAAAGTCTGTAATAAGAATATCGTCATCGGCAACTTTAATATTTTGGAAACCGCTTTCTGTTTTTTGATAAAAAAACACTCTTAATTTTCTATCTTTATTGGGATGTTTGCTTCTATCGGTATCTCTGCACGACATTCTGATATTTACCGTTTGAATAATTTTATCTGTGCCGTCTGTATTTTCAACAAAAACCATAACTCTTGATGACGGAAACAAATAGTCATAGCGTGCAGGTGCAGACCTTAAATGAAATAACCCATAATCTTTCGGTTTGTGGTTTTTTGCTCTAATTACGACTTCCGCTAATAATATGGAATTTGTTTTTAGCACAATGTTTGTTTGTCCTGCTGATGTTCTTTGTTTGAATATTGGGACAGATATTTTTTGAGTTTCAAAACCAATTGACGAAAAAATAAGTGTGTCGTTTGTTTCCGTTAAAATACTGCTTGGCAATATGTAGTGTCCGTCTATGTTTGAAGTTATACCGATATTTTTTCCTTTCAGATAAATAGATACAAAAGGCACTCCCTCGCCATTTTCAGACCTAACGTAACCGCTTACGTTTTGGGCAAAAACGCCAAACGACAAAGTTAGTGCGAAAAATGATGTTAGGAGTTTTTTCATATTATTGTTGATTTTATTATAAACACTACTGTTTGCAAATGGCATATAACAAATAGAAGCGTGATTATCAGTGTATTTTTATTCATTAGTATTTAGTATAATGTAAGTGGAAATGTCCAAATTTAGGGGATAGGTAAAAACAGTCGGACTGAGGCCGGAGCCCAATGTCGTTCAGTTAAGAGTTAAACATTTCATTGTTAATAATTAAAATATGTCCATTGAATTGCGTAACATAAAAATATGTTTTTTTGTATTGCTAAATTCAAAAAAACAATTCAATGGACACCGCAAATTTACGAATAATAACTGACTTAAAAAAGTTTTTGATGCAAATTTCTTCACATACAGACTTATGGCTTAGTTCAGTGGTTTCAGATCAAGCCTTTACTCGGACTCGTTGTCTGCCATTCAGTACGTTAGTTCTGATGATTTTGAATTTGCCCAAACGAAGCTTAAATATAGAATTGCACTCTTTCTTTGCTCATATTAATAAGGTGCGATGTGGTAAATCTGCTTTTAGTATGCAACGCTCCAAATTGAAACCATTTTTCTTTCAACTATGGAATCAAGTTTTAATGCAAAGTTTTTATCATCATTATAATGAGCGAGTAAAACGTTGGAAAGGCTTTGTTTTACTGGCTTTTGATGGCAGTGTTTTTTCATTGCCAAACACTAAAGAATTGAGCACAATTTACGGAAAAGCGTCCAGTCAAAAAGGCGAACACGGCGTGGTTGCACGTGGTTGCATATTGTATGATGTATTAAACAAACTAATCATTGGAGGAAAATTGTTTTCTTATTTGACTTCGGAACGCTCTGCTGTGATGGAGCAAATAAAACATGCTCCTGCAAATAGCTTGTTAACATTTGACCGAGGTTATCCCGGCTTTTGGTTGTTTTATTTACTTTTGCAGAAACAACGATACAAGTTTGTTATGCGAGCTCATTTGGATTTTAATAATGTTGTAAGGGCGTTTGTTCGTTCATCAGAACAGGATTGTGTAGCTGTG
>Ga0123353_10005803_pt1 | contig 16303 bp, 5 predicted proteins | sample TergutLab28metaG_3_FD_92763 | JGI IMG/M metagenome (GOLD analysis project Ga0123353, IMG submission 92763) | Labiotermes labralis P3 segment gut microbial communities from Petit-Saut dam, French Guiana - Lab288 P3 | ecosystem: Host-associated > Arthropoda: Insects > Digestive system > Gut ... | reverse complement strand
CCTTCGGGTTCCATAAAATGCGGGGAATTTCTTGACTAGCTGCAAACCAGTTAGCTTCTCAAGAAGGACTCTGCACCATGGAGTAAGTAAGTAAGTAAGTAAGTAAGTAAGTAAGTAAGTAAGGGGTAACAGCAACCGGAAATTCCTAACTGGCACCTCGGACAGAATGTTAATATTTTGAAATTAAGTACAGGACATTTTCATGCAAAGTAGTACTGAGCGAAGAACACAGGGATATGTCCGCCGTCGTTTCAGGAACACCAAATGCTGCTTGCAGTGCACCTGAGTAATAACACGCAACTGCGGCAACTTTACAGGTTCTGACGCGGGAAACTAGCTGTGTGTTTCTCCTCGATTAATTTTGGAGGTCATTACCGATGCCTTTGATCTTTTTTCGCCATTGACCTTGAACTGTGCGCTCTGAAGTCATGTTCGCCGTGCAAACATGTGGGGTGGACAGAACAACAGCCGCGCGAGATTTCAGGTTTCCGCCGGGATGTAGAAGAGATCTGCACTCTTCTGGGATATTAGGCAGCGTAAAATAGCAACTCTACCGAAGTTTCGGGACAACGTGTCAGTCTCATCTCCAAGGGTCAAGAAATCCAATAAACCCTGGAAGATGTGACCTAGAGGTTGTGCCGAAACGTCGGTAAGGAATTAACACACTACGTTGCGTAATGTCCCAGAAGAACACAGATATCAGCACAGCCATTCAGAATATGATCCAAGAGGGTTTCATAGTGATAATGTTCAACAGATGTATTATTTTAGAAAAATATACAGCCATAAAGTATAAAAATGAAAAATAATGTGACAGGTGGCGCGATGTAATTTAGGTTTGATGACGATAAACGCTGAATCATTGCAACGTGACTTGTTGAGCTATGTATACTTCTAGAAACGAGCAGTGGTAAAGAAGAAATTTTGACTGGAGCACTAAAATGACTGCACTGGAGTGTTTTAATACTGCTTACGGCAGCTCAAAGTGGACACATAACTGTACTATTAACTGGTGAACAAACACGGTGGAACAGTCAGCGTCACGTAAAGCACTAGCAAGCTGGGAACATAAACATGATCTCAGTGTTGCCACACTCTGAAGTGGCACATGCTGGTCGAACGTGATGTCGTCAGCTTCAGAGGTACTCGCTTGGCAGGTGGAGCCATTTTAAACATGTCTGAAGACATGGGTATCAAAATCTTTAATAATAATAATAATAATAATAGCTATGTTGGAAGCGATGGGTAATACATGCAGCAGGTGCGTAAGAAATGAGAGATTTAGAACCAATAGGCACAAATGGATAATAACAGTAGACATACTTAAAAGCTTTACTGCCGTTGTTTAACTTACAGGAGAGGAAACCATCGGTCACTAAGAATTTGCATTTTGCTGAAGTCTTAAATTATTGAATTTTACCTCAGATTAGAGTTATTCTTATAATAAAACCAAGGAGGTGCACTAATTTCTCAAATTTATTTTTGGAATAGATCTCTACATGTTTCGGACATTTACTCTGTCCATCATCAGGAGTCTAGCGCTGCATTCACATCAATAGGTATATGTCATACAGGTTATGCTGACTGCTTGCTAGCAAGCAATCAGCATAACCTGTATGACATATACCATTGCTGTGTGTACAGTGGTAGACTCCTGATGATGGACGGAGAAAATGTCCGAAACATGTAGAGACCTATTCCAAAAATAAATTTGAGAAATTAGTGCACCTCCTTGGTTTTATTATAAGAATATATCACTATGCACGGTCCTCTGAATATCAAATTAGAGTTTATGTTGACAGGATTCATTTAGTGGGCGAGAATGTATACTCGGTAGGGAACAACACAACTTTTTTACACAGTTATTTAACACTGATCTATAAATAAGTACAGATAAGTGTATGAACGTCGCACGAAACCGGAATTAGCAACCGCTAACTGTGAAATATTTAAATATGCATATACTAGCAAATGTCAGGAAATACAAACCGTGTTCATGATCAAATTAGGGGATTGTTAAATGTGATGTGTTCTTGTTTGTATTCCTCAGGTCAAACCCCTTTTATCGTAATGTTTACGTTTCCGTTCTTCTTACCCGTTCCAGAACGATTAATCAGGAGTCGTTAAAATTTCGAATTGTCACTGTTTCCTGAACAGCAGATATATGGAGATAATATAAAGGTACTGTTTGCATTTGTGCATTTTTTTCCTTTTCTGCCAGCATGTAATCCTTCCTTGTTACAGAATGAACATTAATAATTGACAATGTAGAAATATATTTCCCTGTTTGCTGACTAAAGAATGTAAACCCATAATTTTCTTACACAAAGAGAAATAAGTAAGGACGTGAGCTGCACGGTCATATTTTCATGGCCCATTAAAACTCAAGGCATAGAGATGTAGCGACTTTATGCACTCCTAACTCGACTGTGGATGATCATAAACTCTCATCTTTACCCTCCACTCTCTTTATCTTCGGCGACATCGTAACCTTTAACCCGCTGGACAGAAAGTTGCTTGGGACTGACATGCTGTCAAGATGAGTTGATAAAAAGGGAGGTTTTTCCTGTCTGAAATCGAATACCAGTCATCAAGCGAGTAGCCGGAAATTATTGTAAGGCGTCTGAATCCAAGAAGATGAAGTATTGTATTAATTATTTGGAGTATTACTTAAAGAGGATGTTTTTGATTTACGTAGGTTACATCCTTTTTTAGGATTGTGACGTCTGTGACATTAAGAGAGGCTGAAATATTATCTTGAATGAAGAGATGCTAAATGCATATCGAATTTTGAATAGGGAGCCTTATGAACAGTTGTTACTTTAAAATTCAGAAGAAAACATTGGATAACATTAATATGGATCATAAGAAGACGTTGATGAATGTGGCTCAAGATCTTGTCCCAAAGCAAGATGTTATGTTGGTGGCGATGAAGATGTGTGTTCCACAGACGGGTGATCAGTTACTCGAGCATCTGGAGTGTCCAGTCAAATGTGTTGGAATGAAAATCAGGCACAGGCTGGTATTTCAAACGATCCGTTTCTTTTGGATCTTTTTGCAGGAATTAGCCACGAGTTTGTTGCTAAAGATTTCGACGTTGTAGAATTGATTTATCTGTAAATACCTTTTTTTTTGTGTGAATGAGTATAACCAGTCAAAGGAATTTGTGTGACTATTAATCTCTGAACAATACTCTCACACACGCATCAGAATAATACGTGCGCATAGGGAGTGCGATGGGTGGAGCATAGAAAGTTGGCACGTAGGTGGTTAGTTTGGCATGTAGGTGCTTTCGACTGAGAATATCTGGGTAAATAGGTAAGTTGTTACGAGGAGTTGGTAGGTGGGTAGAGGGAAGCCGAGTGATAGGGACAAGTCGAAAGGAAAAACACAGCTGGTCAGGTAAACAGTTTGATGATTAAGGAGACGTGCTACCGGAAATACCATTGAAATCAGTAGTCTGCATTGAAATTTGTGTGACAATATGCAAATTGGTTCTTAAAAAGTAATAGAGTGAGAGTGTGAGTTGTTTATAATGGGCTGAGCAGGCGGGCCTATGAACACCGTAACGAGCCTTCGGTTTCCACAAAATGCGAGTTATTTCTTGACTCTGTCATTTTCCTTGTATAAAGAGGCTAATCCATTTCTATGGTACAACCAACCCGATGCACCAGTGTATCAAATTTATTTTATTTTGGAACGACACTCTACACGGTTCTAACGTTCTTTCCGTCCATCATCAGGAGTTGAAGACTGTACATACAGCAACAGGCATTTGTCAAAGGGACACTGCTGTCTGCTTACTAGGAAGCAGGCAGCAGTATCTGACAAATGTCTGTTGCTGTATGTACAGTCTTGAACTCCTGATGATGGACGGAAAGACCTCCGAAACATGTAGAGTGTCATTCCAAAATAAAATAAAATTGATACACTTATGTATCTAGTTGGTTTTAACATAGAAATAATATTACGTTGCACGGCCCTATGAACGTCATGCTAATCCACACAGTTATTTATTTCAGTTCTTGTGACTGAGGTTTTTCATTAAAATTTCTCTATTCCGACCAAACCTTGCATTCACCGCACGTTTTGTTGCTAGTTTATCCTTGTGCTGAAGGTGGCAGGTCCACTGGACCCAGTTACTGATCTGATAACGGTACTGTGCCTCGGGGATACAATTTCGAGGGTACTGTTCAACCCTTGTCAAACCTCCCCCCATATTGCATTCTGGAGATCCTAACATTATGTCCAGTGAGGTAACGCCCGTCTGTTAATCTACATTACATGAAGCCTGAGGAATTGGGTCATATTCTACCTGAGTAAGAGATTGACTTACGGGCGAGGAGGGTTGTTTTACAGCTAGCGGCGTCAAGGTGGTTTTTGTTTGTAAGAAAGATGTTGCTGCTTTTAATAGTAGTAATATTAATAATAATAATAATAACAAAGGAACTCCAGAAAACAGCCATATTGGGCACTGCACACATACTTCGGAAAGTGCTAATACAAAAGAACAACAGATTCAACACTGTAACTAAAGATATATGCGCCATGAATAGTAACAACTGAATATCTGCAACACTCTATTCCCTAGGGACACAGTTTGTCTCAGGAATATAAGTATAAATACCCTGCATAAAGAAGAAGAAGAAGAATATGATGATTATGATGATGATTATGATAATAATAATAATAATTTTAGTACTTAAAACAGCAAGGAAGCCAACTAGGTCTACAGTTATCCATTGAAAGAAAACAAGGTGCAAGAGACGGAACCAGTAGGGTAAGACAATTCAAACTGCTAACACTACGAGACCATGATAAATGCTAAATTAAAAATAAATGAATACACTAGTACATACGACATGACAGCCTCTGGTGTGTCGTTAAGTCCTAAAAGAGTGAAGTTCATATGTCTGTGTATTCAGCAATTTAAATTCATAATAAAATTGACGGATACTAATTGGCTGTGTCTAAATTTGATCACATCTATTTCATTTGCCACTATGATATAAATTTGCCGCGATTTCCTAGGGATGCTGAGCAGGTACTGGTACAGTTGGCTCGTAAGGCAAAGTGATTTAAGATGCTAGTCGCAGAGAAAGTTTGAGAATCACTGATCTGATCAGTGCTTGACATTTTCGTGATGTACTGAAAGAGTGAAGCGCCCTTTGTGTTACCGGCCATCCGCCCGTGCACACACAAGGAAGCCAAGTGTAATGTGTGTCACAGTGCTCGAGCCCTCTAACTGTGTATCACAAGGACACCTACTGACTCACAGCGGCCTGACAATTGGACCTCCCGAACGGTCAGCACACAAAGTGTGCCACGCCGTTATCCTGAGCCTTCCTGATTCCTGGCCTACCTACTTAAACATATTTCCTGTTTAGTTCTTCTACGCTGTCTTACGGCTATTTCGGTGGCTAAAAACTTGTAGAACGGAAGAAGATAAGGCTTCATGAAATCTTAAATTTAGATCTACCTCAGTAAACGCATATGAAAGGCCAGCTTCACTCTCCGGTCTTTTTATTTCCTAAGACAAGTCCCTGGTACAGTACAAAGTGTCAGAACCTGTCTGTTTTGCTTGGTTTTGTGACAAATTTCAGAGTGATATTTTGATTGAAAAAATAGAATATAATTTAAAAATATAAGTTTGTGTTTAAAGAATTAAAATATTTAGGCACCTGCATATAAAAATTTTGTTATTTGTGATTTATACAAAAAATAAATCCAGGGTTAGTAATGCACAAATGTGGGCAGGAAAATAAATAATATTATGTAGGTACGCGTTGAGATTTGCGCCTTTGAATAGTACCTCCGGTACCGTTTGATTGGGAGGATGAGTGGGGCTGAGAGATATTTGCGCCTTTGAATAGCACCTCCGGTACCGTTTGATTGGGAGGATGAGTGGGGCTGAGAGATATTTGCGCCTTTGAATAACACCTACCGTACCGTTTGATTGGGAGGATGAGTGGGGCTGAGAGAGATTTGCGCCTTTGAATAGCACCTCCGGTAACAATTGATTAGGAGGATGCGTGGGCCTGAGAGCCGATCTGGACTTTTTTTAGAAATTGTGGGGGGGGGGTAGTGGAACAAAGAAAGTATTTTCCTTGAACTGACAATGGAATTGTTCCACATTTTTGTTAAGACTATTATAACAGTGAACGATTTGCTCATTAGGTTTTGTATGCACGTTTTCTAATTCGAGTAAAAATCCCATTCTATCTTACAGGGTCTGGACGTAACATCAGGCATCTTCCTTGTGTGAGCCGACGCACCGGAGAGACAGGGGTGTGTATGTTTGCCTTCGCCTGCATGAAAGCCAATGGTACACACTTGGGCACTTGCATAGACAGATTCTACTTTGGGAGTTGCTGCCGTCTGCAAGAGGAAAACGTTTCTTACATTCCTAACACAGAGGATAATAATGTGTTGCCCGTCGCCACGACAACCGATTCCAAGTATTACTTGTCAACATTTCAGTCGATACAAGATAGTGATAATAAGGTCGAGGATGATGACCAGCCAACCGGTAAGCCGATCAAGCCCGTTACACTGCCAACAAAGAAACCTACTCTGCCAGAGAAGAGGCCTACACCGAGTTCAACGACGACAAAACTTACGACGACTGACTCCACTACGACGAGAAAAACTACGACTTTTACCAGCACGACCAAAGAAAGTTCGGTCAGACCTACTGTTAAACCATTTACGACAGACATTGTTACAGCGACGCAACCTTCAACGACTACCGGACATTCCACAGTTCCGACGACTTCTCAGACAACTAGGAAACCGGTAATAAAACCAAATAAACCTCAAGAAACTATGATTACATTACCTGTAACACAGACAACGCTTTTACAAGCAACAACTACAGAACCAGTGACGCACATGAAACCAGCCGAAGACACGACTAAGAAACCAACGACGCAAGATACAAGCCCGTCTATGTTAACGACCATGAAGTCAACATCGTCACCTGAAACTACGACTAGAAAACACGTAACTCAAACAAGCTCCTTTGCAACTACGAGAAAACCTGTTACAGAACAGACAAAGCCTCCTATAACCACGACAAAGAAACCTTCAACTCATGACACTACGACAAGGCTAACTCCTCCTGAAACTACGACAAAGATGTTCGTGACTCTGACACAGTTACCACAATCGACGACGACGACAACGACGACGACGACGGCTGAGACACAGGCGTCAGCTCTCGTTTATACAACCAGAAAGCCTACAGTCCAAACGAAACCACCTCCGACCACGACAAGAAAACCTGTGATTCAGGCAAAACCTGAAACGACGACAAGAAGGCCTGTAACTCAAACTAAAATTCCCGAAACCGTCACAACAAAACCTGCACCCCAGACAAAACCCGTTATAACCACAAGAAGACCTACGACCCAAACCAGACCTGACACAATCACAACCAAACCTATGATCATGATCCCAATAAGCTATCCAGTAACCACGACGAATACACCGCCAGTAACCAAACCAAAACCACCTGCAGCAACCACCACCAAGAAGCCTGTGTTTACAACATCTCGTAAACCTCCAACGAAGAAACCAACGATAAAAACAACTGAACGTCCGGTAGAAACAACGACCACAACGACGCCTGCACCGGCATCGCTGATCACGTGGACGATGCTGCAGGAACCGCCGCGAACAGGTGAGAGTCTCAGGCTAGGGTACTAAACTAGGGTTATGTTATTTATTGCAAGAATTGGCGCTGCATGTGACGCAGGAACCACAGTTCTTTGGACTGTTCGAAATTCTGCAGTACATGATTTCGGCTATTTGCTTCAGACACTTGATAACATTTCCAACTGCCTCACTACCAGCGTCATCCGCTTCCCATAAGTTGCGCTTAAAATTCCATTTCTGTTCCTTGTTTCTGGGGAATTTGGAGTTTACCAATTTCATAGCAAAGTGAAGAAGGTTATTCCTATACATATCACAAATTTTGTCACTTAACATTATCAACATATAACGCAAAACTCCAACATCTGAGACAGTTTTCCCACTAACAACACTTGTAGCTGAATGATGATGTTTGGTTCAGCCACAGCCTGAGAAGTCACGTCAAAACTGCACTTGTCACGCTACATGACTCTATGCCAATCTTCATTCCATATTCCTAGTCAGAACACTAGTATGAAGTAAAACAGACTCGTCTTAATGCAGAAGTCACACTTGTGATATATGCAAAGAACCGTATGACATGTGTTTCAGAGACACTTAAAATGTCAGCGCTTGAAATTTGACTGAGATTAGAAGCAGCAAAATATAAAAGCGATTGAAGTTTTTCGTGAATTATCTGACAACAACATCTCCTTAAAGAATGTAGATTGCGATCAGCTCCCGGATTTGACTTCGGTCTGGAGCAAAGTTATTGTGTGCCGTTTCGTCACCATCAATCAATATTCGTCCCCTCAATGGTAGCTTTGCAATTGGGGACATTCAGTTGCAAGACAACACTAAAAGACTCAGCACGGCAACGCGCTGGGAAGGTATTCGGTAATGATACGGTGTCGTCACACATTTTTATACTGTTACAGCAAGTGCCACTCACAGATAAGCGTACGCAGATTGTGACCTACAAAAACTAGTTGATTTCAGTTACAAAAATTGAAACCAATAAAATGCACCGGTTTGAGGGAGGAACTTCTAATTGTCTACAACTGATCTTCTACGTATTTCTGCCCATCTGGACCATTATAAGGGAGCTTTCCGCAGTATAAAAAGTGTACAAAAGTTAATTCTTTCTTTCTTAGTCTGACTTATTCTACCTACTCATTTTTTGTGTAGGGGGTTATTGTTGCGTCTGAACACACTTAATAACACACATGTACACACTCGACAAGACTCCTCTGGATGCGGGATCGGCCCGTCACATAGATCTATAAATGACAACAGACAACATTCGCAAGAGACAGATAGCCATACCGCCGGCGGGATTCGAACCAGCAGTCCAGGCAAGCGAGCGACCGCAAGCCTATGTCTTAGTCTGCGCGGCAGCTGGTATCCGGTAGAGTCATTATTGCAGAAAATACAAGATTGAAAAAATGGCCCCTGCTTTAATTAAAACATCTCTATTCGATACCTTCTAAAATTGAATTTAATTACAAACGACAGTTCTTTGAACTCAGTATGTTCCATATTTTTCCATTAAAGAAATATTCAAATTTATGTTAAAAAAAACAAATATACATGTATGAAATATGTTTCATTGCATATTATTATTAACATGTTTCGATCGCTTCTGCGATCATCAACATGATAGCAGTACAACAGTACTAATAATACAACAAACAGACAAATTGTATACGTGGTCACAGAATTTCAGCTTATTTATTATTAAAAACAAATGAAATTGGGTGTGTTTTTATACGTAGTTAATATATACCCTCTTTACTGCGTGCAGGTGTGTATCACAAGAGGGATCGTGTGAGTCTGGCCGTGTGGACAGATGGAGACATATATTGTAAAGTTCAGTGGTTCCACTTAATACAGTTTGGCAGTTTATTGTACTCTTAGTACTTTTGTACAGCTATCCTAATGATGATGATGATGATGATGATGACAAAAGCGATCGAAACATGTTGGTAATTAATAACATGCGATGAAACATATTTTGTACACGTACATTTTTTGGTTTGTTACGTAAGTTTGAATAGTTGGATGTTGGATTGGCTGCGTTTTCTACAGAGACTTAATAGTGCCCCCGTATTTACGCTGGCAGTGACACATAATATGAGCTTGGACATGAAAGGTTAATATAAATCATGTGTTACGTATGCAGATGCGAATTAAATATTTTTTGTCCTAAAGTGTAATAGCCATATTTAAAATCATCTCGATAGAACATAAGTTTACATCATAAGTGGCGAAATCTAACGCTGCTATATGAAGAATTTGCAATCTGATCCTAAATATATAAGTACATGAGCCTACGGAAGGTCTGAATGTTTCCATAGTATTACGGGTACACTCAGAAAACTTAAAAGTACTTAGTCTAAGAGCACGTAGCCGGCGTGTGTAAAATATTCGGAGCAAGAATTTTATTTTTTCCGCGAAAAGAACTGTGCTGCTTCCTGGTCAACTGTGTATTGGCTGACACAGTGTCGTTGCGAAATTAAGAAGCGCATAAATAAATATATTTAGTAAATATGTTTAATAAGTATATGAACGTAGAAATTAACAGCAGCGATAAAAAATGCACTTTTGACTCTTTGCCACCCTCTTTAATCTCAGAATGCAGTAAACATAAATGATTTGTGACTCAATAAATGTTTTTTTAAAGAGATTTAATGCACAGAGTACTTACGGCGGGTACAAAGACAAATTACAAAATTGTTCCCTTAACCAATCTGAATTAACATTTATACTTTGGTACAAGTGGAACTGAAGTATATATATATATATATATATATAAGTGCAAATAACGACAGTGAAAAATTATGAATAAAAAAACACTGCGACTTCCGGTAAGCAAAGTATAGCAGTATATGCTTCTTACATTTATGATTGTATTTCCTGCACATGTTAGTCAGGTCGGCTAGAGTATAATTCCCTATTTGTTGGACTAGGGGGTTGGGCCGTAAAGGCTACTGATTAGTGCATCAATAAGAAATCTGAAATCAACTAAATAATGCCTGATAATATCATAAGCTTTCAGGTTTTTATGGCGGTAATTCAAGTGATGGTCGTCTTTTGGGTTTTTAAACTGTGTGGTGGCCAATTAAGTCACCCTGAATACGGAGGCAGTACTTTCCTCCGAAACGTCGTAACAAGTGAAGCTCACTACATGGTTTAAAAGCTCCAACAGACCACTATCATCCAGTAATGTTGTCCAACAGAAGAGATTGCTACGACCATGACGACATCTGACGGTTGGATCCAGATACCAGTAACGACACATCCGCCATCTGTTGATAGCATGTCGCATCCAGGTAAGTAGGTAAACTTTAGGCGTGTATTTTGTTACTGTTGCGAATTGTATGCTCCATCTAATGGGATATCAAACTTCATATAAAATGGGATATCAAACTGCAAACCATTGTGTGGCCGAAAGGTAGATAGCCGCGGGAACATTTTAAAATTAAATTTTTTCATGCAGGCAGATAGTTAGCTCGATACCAATACAAACGGTGAGATGTATGAGCTGAACCGACACACGAGATGTGACGCTTTAACTGTGGTGTCTTCTGGGACGCGAAGATGCGTAGTCTTGAAGAAGTGCACGATGTCACAAACCAGAAGACAGCAATATCCTTGAGATCAAAATGTTTAGCAGTATTTATTTAAATTTTATGTTCTGTAATGTTACGTGCAATATGAGAAAAATTGAACTAATTTGCTTCTGATAAAATCAGGAAAGCATTAGGAGCAACAGAAAAATAAACATGCTTTTACACCAGTTGGTCAGGCAACGTGACTGTACTGATGAATCTATGCAGCCGACAAACAGTGACAATCGGACTCTTGACTAGAGGTCTCGAAATTAGTATTACGTGGGCCAAACGAGTATTTTTTAAATTTAAAGCGAGGCTAATATTTTAATCAATAAAATGGGTAAGTATTTTTATGAAACTTAAACACAAAAAAAAAAAACCCGTGTATATGTGAGAAAGGCCAAAAAGATGCACAATTTTTCTTGATAATTTATTTCAATTAAATTATCTTCAACATATTTCGAACAAATAAATGTTCATAATCAGGAGGTCTATAGAAGCAGCTTACGGTATTTATCCATGCTGAAATTGCATTAAAATTGTGTGAATTGTCTATATATATATATATATATATATTATGTTCATACAATGTCATTAAAAGTATAAATGTTTTTGGATCGTGATGTAGGGTTTTAAAATGTTATATTAAAATTTCCGAATTAAAAATATTACATCAAAAATAAATCAGAAAATGCAATAGCTTCTTGTAATGTAGTAAAATATTTTACATCACGATCCAAAATTGTGACGGGGCACATATTATCCATCTTCACAGAAACGATAAGTGGCAGAGTTTGCTAAACCTATCGAAATTATCTGCATGCCAAAAAAACACCTAATAGGAAGAAAATGTGCGATGACACGGGCTGTTATTTGCTGGCTGCTAATCGCTTAGGCCCGGGTCCAAACCCAGGCCCATTGCGTGTGGGATTATTGTTGGCGGAAGTGGCTCTGTTAGCTGACACGTCCTTCTCAGACTACTTCCGTTTTCACTTGCCAGTATCCTATCACCAGTGCCTCATATTCTTTCGTCAAAAACGCTACATAACCTCAGCAAATATCAGCGTTGTTAAGTACTGTAACACGCACGAAAGATACAAAATTTCTTTCCTTCTTTAAACTTAATGGGATATATCCATTAAACTTCGTTCAATTGCAGTACTAAATGAGAATATACACGATTTTCATGAAATTGCTTCAGATTTGTTGCCAATAACAAATATTTGAAGAGGGTCCTTTCGAGTCTTTTTTTTACAAAGTTTATTCATTAGCATAATGTGAAGAGTGTCAGAGGATGGCGTGATCGGGTTTTATTTGTACTTTGATGGTTTCGAAACGTCACCGGAAAAGTGTAAATAATTATTAGACAACAGTCGTTTGCTTAGTATAATATTTTACAGGCGTCTTGTGATTGTTTTGTGCAATTTACCTGTAATATTCAGTTGATTAAATTTCCGCAGTAAATCTGCATAAGGTGGAGTAAATACTCTGATGGAAGGTCAAAATCAAACCACAAACACAGCAATCCCACGCCGTCCGCGGTTTTCCTAGTGTCGGATGTACGAGTAAAGCAAACTTTTGAGCAGTTTTCCTGTTATACCTTCCAGTTCTGTCCGCTGTCCTTACTTGTTCGCACGCGCAATAGTGCATGGTTTATTCACAAAGAAATCCACATTAGCTAGAGATAAGGCTGTGAAGGCAAACAAAACTCATGACTTTCACATTACAACCATGATGCGCTGTTTAAAATTGTATTTAAATAAGGGCCCGCCACGACGTAGTCGATATAGCGTCTCGCTACGGGCTAAACGGTCCGGGGCTCGAAATCCGTTGGGTGCGACATTTTCCGGACCTATCCAGAATGACACCCAGCCACCTGTAAAGTGGATGCCTGGTCGTTTCCGTGTGTAAAGCGGTTGCGGCCTTGACCACCCACCCCCATCTAGCGCGAGGTAGAGTATGGGTAGAGCTGTACTTCTGCCTACCCTCTGTGATTGCTACGTTCTTAACGGGATAGTCTTTACCTTTACCTTACATGCTATATATTGTATGTGGTTATAGTGACTAGCCTACTGGTTGGCCAATCCAGGGTTCGACTCCCGGCAAGGACGAGTGATTTTCCTCTTCCAAAATTCCACACTGGCTCTGGGGCCTGCCCAGGCTCCCTTTCAACTGATACCGCCTCATTTCCGAGAGAAAAGCAGCTGGAGCTTGAAGTTGACAAATCACCTCCTTACAGTGCCGAGGATAAGAATGAGGACAACGACACAATTACCCCCCCCCCATGTGCCTTCATGTCGTGGGCAGAGACAACTATTCCTTTTCATGTACTTTAGCCATTGAAACTCCATCACTGTAGCTGCTACAGAAGGATGCGTCTTTAATACAAGAAGACGAGTTTCTTACCGCTAATATGACGTTTGTCTGCAGTCTTGACACGCTATCCGGTCCTCAACGCCATAATAGTTTATTTGTGCACATTCATGGAAAAAGCAATTTTAATGCAATTTCAGATGCGGAGTATTACTATACCATTGGCCTCTCTGACACAGGAACATCGACCTCCAGATTCCCGGACACGTCGCCAGATATAACCACTACACCAAGGACTACAACTACTACCACAGCAACCACAACAACCATTAAGACAACGTTACGACCGGAAGTTACGTCTTGGACCACCCCTGGACCGGAAGTACCCAGTGAAGAAGACACGCTAGATTTTGACCTCAACACTACGGACTTTAGGCAAGGTAAGAACATAGTATGCGGGCAGACTTGACGCTGATGGTCTTGCACTAGGCCACTGTCCAGTGGAGGGCTGTTTATGGTTAGAACATTCTGCACCCCTCGTTAGTCGATGCTGCTGATTTACCATTCAGGAAACTCCGTTCACTTGAGATATTCTGTTGAAATATGAAACATGAAAATGCTTCGAAGACAGTGGAACAACATGGTATATTTTAATGATCATAAGACACAGTTCATTCCAGGAAAATTCTGTATAAAATTCTCCTATGCCGTACGCTTCGAAGGTACGTTGATGTGACAATTTAGTTTCCCGCTTTCGCTGTTGGGATAGCAGTGGTTATCGCAGGCCGCGTCTTTGGAGGGAAAGAAATCTTTCATTGTTCCTTGCAGTAATTCCGTGACGGCAGCGATGAAAATAAATGTTTTTCGGAATCTGTTATAAACCGATGAGGATGTGTAGGTTTTTTTTCTTTCTTTTGGCGCGTCAGCCCCCAGTGGGCCAGGGCCTCCTCACTCACAAGGTTTCTATATCACACACAACGACGCACCACATTCGGTAGGACTCCTCTAGATGAGTGATCAGCTCGTCGCAGAGACCTCTACCTGACAACATACAACAATCACAACAGACAAACCTCCATGCCCTCGGTGGGATTCGAACCCACAATCTCAGCAGGTGAGCGGTCGCAGACCGACGCCTTAGACGGCGCGGCCACTGGGACCGGCCTATGTAGGTTTTTAGGTTTCGTATTACACATGATATGATATGGGAATAGCAAGGTAACAGGATAGTCGAAAAACCTTTTTGTCCGCCCCAAAACGAGAAAAAAGGCAGGAAGAAGAACTAAAGAAGTTAGAGAGGAATAAACTCTCTTTTGAAGCCCGTGCTGCAAAATGGCCTGACCTGACAGCAGAGGTGAAGATCTATATAAGAGGCTACAGAAACAACGGAATTTTAATGTCTACCAAAGTGATCATTTTTAATCGAGATTGTGAGCGGTGGTACGCGGTGTCACGCGGTGGCACGTGGTGTCACGCATTTTCTTGGTCAGCTTCTTGGTATTAGAAATTTATGAAGAGACATGGACTGTGAAATACGAGAATATTGTGAAGTATTTCAAGAGGCAGGAGATTATGAGTGCTACTGATGTTGCTGAAGATTTGTTGTTGGGATAAGTGAAATCTCGTACAACACAGTAATAAGGATGGGTGTGAAATTAGTGATAAATAATGTAGGGTATTTTGTGACCGGTAGAAACTTCAGACTGCATTGCCATTTGTTTTAAACAAGTAGTTGTGAATCTGAGCTTCAAATGTTTCTTCTAAAATTTGTGTGTGTATTATGTGCTGGAAATCACGGTAAGTCACGACGAGGTTAAGAGCAGATGAAATTCGGAGAAGGCCTGCAACCGTTCGGTTTAGAATAATTTTTCTTCTCGCCACCTGGTTAGGGGTATGAACATAATATATAAATATTGAGATTTATGAGTTTAATCCTTCCTCCATATAGGTATGAAACTTGTTCTCTCGCTCTTAGGGAAAGTTATAGCCTCCCCCCCCCCCAAAAAAAAGAAATGAGTGGATAAGGAAGAGAATGAAGAACTAAACACAAGAGAAAAAATGACAGAAGGTGGGAAGAAGGAAAGAAATAGTAATTAAGGAAGATAATGTGGAGAAGGGAGAACTAAATAATTAAAAGTCAGAGGTAATTTTGTACGTAGTTTAAGAAAACCCAGTGCCGCGGTATGCAAATATGCAGCCAATGTGGCACCGGGCCTCAGCTCCGCCCAGACATCTAACAAAACAATTTGTACATGATTAGTTAGCACGCTTGAGTTAGTAGTTCAGTGGGACGTAACCATCTGCCCTCCGCTCTCGTATCACTGTTAACGCATCCATATCTTTATATAGTTAACTACAATAGTTTAACTATTAAAAAAGATCATGCTGAGGACACACGAATTTCTCATCCGGTTACCCACCAAGAAAAAACTTGGACGCCCGTACATGATAACCTGCCGTCCTCCCTTGAAGGAGAAAAGAGCTCATAATACCACCATAATAAGTGTGTGTGTGTGTCTCCCCCAATTCCACTGCTGAACCAGCTGATCGATTTTGAGAAATCAAGTATGTTATTTATTTGAATAAAGTTTGACCAACTAGAAGACACTTGCTTTATTATCTACTGCTCAACATGTTTCAGACGTTAATATGTCCATCTTCAGGAGCTTGCGACTACTTGTTGCGTTGTGTAGGCTGTAATGATAGAGGTTTTGTGTGTTAATTTATTTATCTAGTGGTAAGTG
>Ga0123353_10005802_pt1 | contig 16304 bp, 8 predicted proteins | sample TergutLab28metaG_3_FD_92763 | JGI IMG/M metagenome (GOLD analysis project Ga0123353, IMG submission 92763) | Labiotermes labralis P3 segment gut microbial communities from Petit-Saut dam, French Guiana - Lab288 P3 | ecosystem: Host-associated > Arthropoda: Insects > Digestive system > Gut ... | reverse complement strand
ACAGGAGACGGAGTCAATGATGCGCCTGCACTGAAACGTGCTGACATTGGGGTTGCTATGGGAGTCGTAGGAACCGATGTTACCCGTGAAGCCGCTGACATGGTATTAGCGGATGATAACTTCAGCACGATTGTGTCCGCAGTTGAAGAAGGGCGTACTGTATTTGCCAACTTGCGGAAAGTTATCCTTTACTTGATGTCCTCGAATTCAGCTGAAGTCATGATTATCGCCCTCATTGCCATTTTTGGAGGCATGTTCGCAGCAACACTAGGCAATGGGGCAGCCGTGGCCAACCTATTACCCCTACAGATACTTTGGATCAACCTTATGACTGATGGCTTTCCTGCCCTAGCCTTAGGAGTCGATCCTGCAGAGAAAGATGTCATGAAACGCAGACCACGAAATGTCGCCGTGGCAATCCTCACAAAACAACGCTGGCTACAGATACTGGCACAAGGACTTGTACTAACGATAGTCGCACTACTTGCAACTTTCGTAGTCGCACCCTGGTTGGGCGGACTCCTCCGCCCTGAAGCACTTCCACTGGAAGACGCACAAGCCCTAACACGTACTATTCTGCTAATGACAATCGCCTTTAGCCAGATGTTCTTCATTTTCATCTACCGCAGCGGAAGCACAACAGTCTTCTCACGCGAAACCTTCAAGAACAAATGGCTCAACTTAACCTTCATCTTCACTGCAGCCATGCAGCTAATAGTTATCTGTACGCCCCCAGCAGCCAACCTCTTTGGGCTAATCCCCCTCAATATCCTAGAGTGGGTAACTATCTTAGTAATGTCACTAGTAGCCCTAGCAGCTGCTGACACCATAGGACTCTTCGCTAGCAAGAAGTTACGCGATAAAGAATAAGTGAAAAGAGGGAAGTTCACGCAATAACTACATGAACTTCCCTCTTTTGAAATCTCGATACTAAGCCTGGATATCTAGTGTGCTTTAAGCCTATTCAAACCTCAAGGCATCAATAGGATCTAGCTTGGATGCTCTCCAAGCTGGGTACACTCCGAAGAATACACCTACGCTTATACTGAAGAAGAATGCTAGCGCTACCGACCATATTGATACGACACTGGGCAGGGCTCCTGATGCTGCAATCCCCCATGATCCTAGGGCACCTAAAGCAATACCAATCAGCCCGCCAAGAACCGATAGCAGCACAGACTCAATAACAAACTGCGACATAATGTCATAGGTTTTTGCACCGATTGCTTTTCTAATGCCGATTTCACGCGTACGTTCACTCACGCTTACCAGCATGATGTTCATGATTCCGATACCACCAACCAGTAGCGAAATGCTGGCAATACCACCCAGCATGAAGGTCAGAACGGCAACCATAGCCCCCATCATGTCGGTCACTTCGTCTTGTGTCATAGAGGAAAAGTCTGTACCCATGCGCGGTAACAGTGCCTGCCTAATCAACGACTGGGCATGGTCCATATCTTCTACGTCATAGGTCTTAACGGCAATCATGTTAACGTCTTGCGAGCCCGTTACTCTTTGGGCAGAGGTAAAGGGCATCATGACAGCATTATCAAGGCCGCCACCTGTTATAGCCCCGCCACCCTGTAGTTCAGTCACACCAATAACGGTGAAACGCTGATCGTCTACAACAATTTCTTGTCCGATAGAGTCATGATTTGCAAACATCAGACGATCAACTTCTGCACCAATGATGGCAACACGTGCACCGGAAAGCACTTCTGAAGAGCTGTACATGCGCCCTCTGTCCAGACTCACATCAAAGACATCAATTGCTGCAGCAGACATCCCCGTGACGCCACCCATCATTTCATTATTACCCACAGAAAAGCGCGTCATCGTTTCAACCATGGGGGTAACAGTAGCAATGCCACCTAGTCTGGTCTCCACAGCATTTACATCATCAATAGTAAACTGCCTAGAGGGCATCATCATGCCCATGCCTAAGTCGTCTTCACTCATAGGCATAACGTAGATAACGTTTGTTCCTAGGCCCTCAAGTTGGCCGGTAATGTCATCACTCACACCCGTACCAATAGAAACCAGCAAGATAACGCTCATAACACCTATGATGACACCTAACATGGTCAGCAAGGCACGCGCTCTATTCGCTGATAGTGCCTTTAGAGCTATGCGAAAGGATTCTGCAAAATTCATTATGCCTGTGCCTCCTCTTCATAGTCATCATGGTCTGGTAGCTCACCAATGCTTTCCAGGTAAGCATCTAATTCCGCATGCGCATCAATGCGCTCATCTTCAGGGACGTAACGATCATCGACGATTAGACCGTCAGAAATCTCTACAATGCGCTGGGCATGCTGTGCAACCCTTAGGTCATGGGTAACTAAAACTACCGTAATGCCTTGTTCATTAAGTTCTTGGAAAAAGGTCATAATCTCATAACCGCTGCGCTTATCCAGATTCCCTGTTGGTTCATCCCCAAGCACAATCGCAGGCTCTGTTACAAGGGCGCGTGCAATAGCTACACGCTGCTGCTGTCCACCTGACAGCTGATTTGGCGCATGGTCTAGGCGCTCCCCCAGACCAACACGCTCAAGTGCAATTTGTGAACGTTCCGCGCGCTCCCCTGCGCCAACGCCCGCATAAACTAAAGGTAGCGCCACGTTGTCCAGGGCAGTTGTACGGGCCAGCAAGTTAAATGACTGGAAGACAAAACCAATCTCTTTGTTACGAATACGGGCAAGTTCATTTTGCGTCATATCGGTTACGTCAACATCACCAACAAACACTTCACCGCTCGTAGGATTATCAAGCAAGCCAATTGTGTGCATCAGGGTTGATTTACCACTACCTGATTGACCGATGATTGCCATCATTTCACCGCGTCTAATCTGCAACGACACGCCACGCAAAGCGTGAACTTCAACGTCATCGCTAATTTGGTAGACCTTTTCAACGTCGCGAACCTCAAGGACAACCTCGCCCTCGCTGCCAAAGTGGCCATCAGAGCCCCGCAGGTGTTCATCTACCTGCTGAAAGTTATCATCACTTGTCGCGTGATTATGGTTGTGAAGTAGTTCCATGTTCTCACTAACTATTAGAATTTGGGTAAGGCTTAGTGCCTGACACTATTTAGCTACTGCACTAGTTACGGCACAGGCGTAACAGTCATGCCATCTTCAAGGGGCACCGGGGCACCACCTGCCATAGCAACAACAACGCCTTCTTCAATACCTTCAATAACCTCTACAACGAACTCTGTACTTGCACCAACCGTAACAGGCGTTCTGACCAGCTGGCTGTCATCATCAATCAAGTAAACAAAGTCTTCGCCAGCTTCACTAAACCAAGCATCGATTGGAATCGTCAGCACATTTTCCTGTGTTTCAATCTCAATGGTCGTGTCGCCCCTCATGCCAATACGTACATCTGGCACCTCTTCAGCAAAGGATAGCTCTACCTCAAAAACAGTACCGCCTGTTAGTGTAGGCATAGCAAGTTTGCTGATACTTCTTACTTCTGCGTCAAAGGTGCGACCGCTATAAGCTGATAGAGTTACGTCTGCGCGCTGTCCTTCAGCAATTCTACGAACATCAACTTCATCAACTTCTGCTGTAAAGCTAAAGGTATCTTCATCAACAATCGTGAATAGTGGTGAACCTGGAGTAACGGCCGATCCCTGCATAAGCTCTGCACCACTAATAGGAGTAATGCCTGTACCCATAGCTGCCGCACTTGCCGCAGTTGGGGCAAACAGCACCATGCCGTCTTTTGGTGCACGGATAATGCTTGCTTCTACTGCAGTTTCTGCTAAGGCAACTGCATCTTCAGCTGCAGTAACACCAGAACGGGCAGCAGCAATCGCTGACTCTGTTTCACCAGCACGGGCTTGATCAATGCCTGCATCTGCCGCTTCAACACCAGCACGGGCTTGATCAACACCGGCGCGTGCCTGGGCAATGCCTGCATCAGCTTGCGTAACACCAGAACGAGCCTGGGTTACTCCTGCACGGGCTTGGCCTAGATGGTCTTCCAGGTCAACTACCAGCATCTGCAAATCTACAAAATCCTCAGAGTTTGAGGCGTTAAGGCCTGCCGCGCTCATCTCAGCTATCAAAGAATTCACAGTCGAGATCTCTTGTTCTAAGGCTCTTTCGGAAGCTATCGCACTATCTAGCCCTGCCTGAGCAGCATCACGCGCAGCATTTGCAGCAGTTACCCCAGCATTTGCAGCAGTTACCCCAGCATTTGCTTGACTACGTCCTGCGTTTGCCTGGCTACGTCCTGCGTTTGCCTGTCTCTGAGCTGACTCTGCCTGCGATAAGCCACTTCTAGCCGAAGCGAGTCCTGACTGTGCCTGGCTTAGTTGAGCCATGTTCGCAGCACCATCAAGGGTCGCCAGAATGTCTCCCTCTTGAACCATGTCACCCTCAGAAACACGAACAGACTCAACAAGTCCCTGTGTCTCTGGGTAAACGTCACGGCTGGTTCCTGGAGTAACGGCGCCTGTCGCAAATACAGTAATCGCTATATCGTTGTTCTCTGCTTCCGCTGTCTCGACAGCGACACCAAGACCCTGCAGTGCAAGGAAGCCACCCACAATGCCTAATGCAAGCACGACAACAATCACTATCCAGATAATGCGCTTCTTATTGCCGCGCTTCTTCTTATCTTTGCCGTTTGTTGTTGTTTTTGGCTTAAGCGAGGTACTTCTTGCCGGGGACTTAGTCGATTTTTTAGCTGGTGTAACAGCCTTTGCTGTTTCCATAGCTGCGCCCTTGTCTTTGGCCTCTGTCTTTGGCGTGTCCTTTTTCACCACAACATCCTTATCTATTGCTCGTATCAATTCTCTTGTCGCAGCTTGCCTGCTGCAAACGTTCGCTCCATCATAAAAGTGCTGCCTCAAACAAAACTATACATCGGCTACACTTTTATCCCATATAGTGTAACATTGTTTTATCGTAGTGCAAGAATTTTCTCAGCAACGCGCATACGAATCAAAAATACCTGCACCTGCGGCATCTGTATTATCAGCTTAATACAGTGCCCTGTCAAGCAAATTTTAGTGCTATTATGATTCGCATGGCAAGCACACGCAGCATATTCGATATTATTGGACCTGTTATGGTGGGTCCGTCTAGTAGTCACACTGCTGGTGCAGTTAGGTTGGGCGCACTGGCCCGCGCAATTTTCGGGGAACAGCCCGCAGTTGCCCGCATTGGTCTTTACGGATCCTTTGCAGACACAGGTGTTGGACACGGAACTATGGTTGCGCTGGTTGCAGGTCTGCTGGGGCTAAAGGTCGACGACCCCCGCATCCCTGACTCTTATGAGCTAGCCAAAAGCATGGGGCTTGATTTCTCTTTTGAAGAAGCCCATTTTGATGAAGCCCATCCCAACACTGCCGTATTTAACCTAGAATATCCAGAACGTGACAAGCAATTCTATATAGTTGGATCTTCTATTGGGGGTGGCAACGTTGTCATTACCCAGATTGGCGATTACGAAGTAGAGGCTACGGGGGATTTGCCGGTAATAGTCGTTTCTCAATCAGATCAGCCAGGAGTCATTAGCGCCGTCACAGGACTCATCGCTGCAGCAGGAATCAATGTTGCCAGCATGAAGTTGTCACGCAAGCGCAGAGGGGCCGACGCACTCATGCTACTAGAGTGCGATACCCAGCCAGACAAAAGTATCATCAATGAACTAAAGACCATACCGCAAGTCCATAAGGTCCGCGTTATTCCTGTTGTATAGAAGCAAAAGTACGTACTTGACCTTAAGAAATCACCGTGTGGCTAAATCGACCTACAGATAAGACAAAGGAGCCCCAACCGTGCCCTACTCTTCCTTTTCAACCCTGCTAGAAGATGCTCGCCGCGACAGCCTGACACTGGCGGAGTGTATCCAAAATCGTGAAGCTCTTGACAGCGATATCGATGTTGCTGAAGTGCGTGCTCAACTAGCAGAGGCGCTACAAATCATGCGCGAAGCCATTCTTCAAGGATCAAAGGCTGATATTTCGTCGCGCACAGGTCTTACAGGGGGCGACGCTGCAAAGCTATTTGAGTCAGTGAACTCTTTCGAGGCCATCAATGTCTTAGGCCCGCGCTTTACCCATATCCTTGCAGCTTCCATGGCAACAGTAGAGCTCAATGCCGCTATGGGGCGTATAGTTGCAGCACCCACAGCAGGAGCATCGGGTGTCTTGCCAGGGATTTTTCTAACCCTTGATCGTGACCACAGCCTAGGTGATGAAGCCCTAATCAACGGGCTTCTTGTGGCAGGTGCAATAGGAGCCTGCTTCGCCGCACAAGCTACTCTGTCGGGTGCCGCAGGAGGTTGTCAGGCAGAGGTAGGAACTGCAGCTGCCATGACAGCTGCTGCTGTAGCCTATATGCTAGGTGTCGAAAACGGTGCCTACGCAGATAGGGATGACACCCCCAAATGGGAGAATCTTCACGAAACTGTCGGGCACGCAGCATCTTTCACCATGCAAGGACAGCTGGGGCTTGTCTGTGATCCTGTAGCTGGACTAGTAGAAGTACCCTGCATTGCTCGCAATGCTACGGGGGCTGCCGTGGCCTTGGCAGGTGCCCAAATGGCACTAGCAGGACTGAAGTTTCCAATACCTTTTGACGAGGTAGTGGATACGGCATCCCGTGTAGGAGCAGCCATTCCCCCATCGCTACGCGAAACTGCAAAGGGAGGGCTAGCCGTTACCCCTACTGCAAAACGCATCGCCTGCGAGTTGCAGTAAGATTCTGCGCAAACATCTCACTTATCTGTGGACGCAGTTAACCTTACGGAAGCTCAGCACATGAATAACCCAAATATACAAAATCCTTGTGATGTGTTCACTTTTTCTGATTACCTCTCTTTGATGAAGGAGCTGGGTCAGCCCGCCTTTAGAGCAAAGCAATTAGCACAGTGGCTTTGGGTGCATGAAGCAACAAATTATGACGAGATGTCCAACCTGCCTGCGGACTTACGTACACAACTAGTAAAAGCCGCACCCCTTAAGCGGGCATCTGTGCGGAAAGTACAGCACTCAAAAGACGGCACGCGCAAATATTTGCTGTGCTTTGCAGACGGGGTCTGTGTTGAAGCAGTTGGCTTGCCTTCTAATATACCCTCCAGCAATGTTGATGACGTAAAGCCAGAACAACGTCAGCGGCTAAGTGTATGTGTCTCATCACAAGCAGGATGTTCACTAGGCTGCACCTTTTGTGCAACAGGCCAGGGTGGGCTCGTGCGCAATTTATTGCCAGGTGAGATCGCAGAACAGGTGCGCATTGTTGCCGCAGATTTTGGCATTCGTGCAAGCAGCATCGTAATTATGGGACAGGGGGAGCCTTTCCAAAACTACGATGCTGTATTGGCTGGACTACGTATACTCAATACAAGTACAGACGATGGGGGCTTTGGCATAGGGGCACGCCATATCACTATCTCGACCGCAGGAATCATTAAGGGCATTGATACCCTGGCTACAGAACCTGAGCAGTTCACCCTGGCGGTATCATTGCACTCTGCTGTACAGACCACACGCGACAAGATAATGCCTGGACTACGCGGGCAAAGCCTTGAAAAACTGCGTACGGCACTCGTGGACTACTATAAGCAGACAGGCCGTAGACCCAGCCTTGAATACGCGCTGATTGATGAGGTCAATGTCAATATAGTCGAAATTACAGCACTTAAGGACTTCGCACAAACAACCAAGGCTCACGTTAATCTAATCCCGCTCAATACAACAAGTTCAAACCTCGAATCTGCATCCCAGCTCAAGACAACTCAAATTGCAAAAGAGTTGCGTGACGCAGGGATCAATGTCACTATTCGTAAAGAACGCGGATCTGACATAGCTGCTGCCTGCGGCCAATTAACTCAAGAAAAGAGGGGTTAGGTAAACAGGGCAGAAGTAACGCCTTTAGTCCCATCTCCCTCCAAAAAAGAAAGAAGACCCAACCAATATATGGCTAGGTCTCCCAAGGCAAAAGAAGCTCAAGAAAGTCTTTAAGATAGCATCTTTTTGCTCTAAGAGATGTGAGGTAGACTCTCTTAAAACAAGACACTCCTTAAATGTAGGTGACTTACTTAGATACTTCTTCTTTAGCACAAAAACTAGTTTCTTATGGCCTATAAGTTCACCCTAGCTTTTGTGCCTCCCTATTTTCAAGCTAACCTTATACGCGTGTGCAGGCGCACAAGATTAGCTAAAAGGGACACATGAAATCTACGTACCAGCAACTACTGTAGCTACCTGCCTGTCTCTCTCACTTCTCTTATCAATATAGATAAGAGCTAAAGTGAAGAAGAAAAGAACCGCACTTACTACCATGGCGATTAACATCCCTAATGGATCTGCGTAGTCTCCAGTTTTAGGTCCTGGTTTAGGTCCAGCAGGAGTAGTAACTCCTGGGGCTGGAGGTACTTCTTGCACTTCTACATCAGTACCTACATAGGTGTTAATAAAGGTCATGGAAGTAACTTGTCTATTGTCTTCGTTTGTAATGGTGCGCTCTACACTAAAAGTGTTCCCTGTTCTTGTTACGGTATCAGTAACAGTAAAGACGCTTGTATCAAAGACATATTCAGAGTTATCAGTAGGTATTTCTCTTACTGTGTAGGTAAACGTACCTACTTGGGGATGTGACCAAGAAGGAAAGTACTCTCTGCCTGATCCGTCAATAGTGATATCTAGAGTTCTTCCTTCTACCCCTTCTGGCATAGGATAGTCACCTTGTGCCTCTAGTCTAAAGGTGAATGTGTAATCATTAGCTGGATTACCTTGTACAGTTTTAACGATGGGAAGTGTGTCTGTCCCAGGTATTTCTAATGCCCCTGCATATTCTTTTTCAAAGATGATATCGTCTGTTGGTAGCTTTACTTGAGGTCCTGTATTTCCCTCTCTAACATACACTCCAACAATATTTGCAGATAGTCCACCACCTGGGGTGTTAGTAACGTGAATGCGTACGGTATAGATACGGTTATCTATAGTTAGGTCGGAAGAATCAGGAGTGTCAGTATTTCTGATTTCATAAAGGAATGCTCCTGCACGGGGAAAAGTAATAGGTCCTATGTTTTGTTCTTCACTTCCTGTAAGGGTAAAGGTATAGGCGTCCCCTGTGGCACCATCAGGTAAAGGGGCATCATTTCTCAAGCGCGTAAGCTCATAGTTAAACGTAGCGTCTCTTTCTACCCCAGGAGCAATAGAGAATATCTGCTCTACAGGAATAGTAAGAGTGTTAGTGTTTGCATGCGCACTTACCGGCATGGCTACTAACGCAAACATAAGAGCAGCAATGCTTGTAAGGAAAGTAGCAAGTACTTTCTTTCTTGGTATTATGCTTGTGTTAACTTCCATGGTAGTTATTTCCTTTTCTAAAAGTTCAAATAAAGTCTTACCCTCTGCGCAAGCTTATGCCTTATGCTTCATCATGCTTATCTTTGTGTCCCCTAGGGAAAGTGAAAGCACTTCCCTAGGGGTATAAACGGCCTGTAAAAGAAAAGAAGTAAGCTTACAAACTCTTAGGATAGATTTTATCTTAAGAGCGTCACAACTCGTCTTAACTTAAAACGCAACAGGCATCTGCTCTAGGCGCTTACGCGAACGTGAAGCCACCATCATGGCAAGTATTACAGTAGCTGCTACAAGTACGGCCAAAATCGGCATGCTTGTAATGACGAGGCCTGTGTTATCTGCATGCACATAGTCATTGATAAAGTCAATGCGGTTGTTGAAGGGCTCAGCTGCTGAGACAAAGTGTGTTCCCTGGTTAGGTACTACAACATCGTCGCCTGCAAGGTTGTTATCTGTAACGTCTCCGAAAGGAGTACCTATTTGAGTACCCGCTACAAATACACGACCTTCACCAGTAAACTCAGCATCCTGAGTTTCTGTTGATCCAAAAGTTGTTCCCGCTGGAAGCTCTGGGAAAATCAGGCGTTGACCGTGAAGAAGGTTAGCAGTAACTACAAAGGGATCAGCTGCGGTTCCTGTACCTGAAATACCAATAGTAGGTTGCGGGGCGACATTTACACCAGGAGTCCCTGATACTACACGTACTCCTGTTGCACTTGCTGTAAGTGTTGGGTTTGGCCCTGGCTGATCGAAGACCTGTGAGGGAATAATCAAAGTAGTAGCAGTTGGGAACACTGTTGTTAGATCTGAAAGACCTGTAGTGTCTACTACTGTCTTAGTTACTGCAAATGCTGGAGCATCTGGATCAGTAGTAATGATGTTGCGGGTGAAAATATTTCTAAAGAGAAATTCACTAGGGTCTACGATTGTTCCTGGAATACCTGGAATAGAATCAGTTGGAGGAGTACCCGGCTGCGGGTCAGTTCCTGGGAAGAACTGATTTCCTTTTGGTCCTAGTACCCAGCGATCTTCAGTTCCTGGCTGACCAGGAGTACCGTCACTACCTGGAGTTCCAGGAGTTGCAGGTTGACCAATCATGTGGGTTACCCTTAGCTGACCATCAACATTTCTTACTTCAAGAGTCATCATGTAAACAGCAGTTGAGTACGTAAGCGTACCTAGTGCATTTGGGTTTGCAGCGTTGTCTGCTGCAAGGTTGTTAGTGTTTCTCATCTCTTCTACAAAGAAGTGGAAAACACCAGCATTTGGAAACAAGATATCAATGTCTCCTGCAGTGAAGCTCGCACTTGTATTGAAGCCAGCTGCATTGTTTAGACGAAGCTCTGTTTGACGCAGACCAAAGTATCCTGCAGGATATGAAATGCTTCTGTCTGGTCCAATAGTTGCGGTGGGTGTGGGCATAACTTCAAAGGCAGCGTCCACTAGATCAGTAGGAGCATTGCCACCACCAACTGGCTGTGCCTGAGTTAGTCTAAAGCTAAAGGTGGTTGCTGGAGTCACTGCTCCATTTGGAGTATCTAGGTTTTTAGTAATACCTAGATTAGGCAGAGCTGCTGGAGGATTAGCTAGTGCTACCCCCACAAAACCAAGCCCCATGACCAAAGCTAAACCTAGAGCTAAGACCAGTCTTGAAAAATAGTTCTTCATTCATTCTTTCCTTTCTCGATCTTTCTTACTTCTTTTACCGGATGTTTCTTTCTTACTTGCCTATATTCCTAAAGAGCATGCGTTCTGCTCGTTTAAGCATGTATGTCCCTTTGCTTACCACGTTTAGTTGTGATGTGCCCACAGGAACACTAAGCTCACCGCGAAGAATTCGTCTGCTTGTGATAACTGCTGTTACAAGTGCTACTACAGCAAGCGCCACTATCCACATACCGCTGCCAACAATGCTCAGTCCCGTTATCGAAACATGGTTATGTGTGTTAGTAAAGTCAGCAGAGTTTCTACCTTCTCCAACTATGCGATCTCCCGTGCTAAGGGATACATTTGGACCTGCGCCAGGCGGTACTGTTACGGCACTTCCCGCCACATACAGCACTACTGAAGGAGTAAAGGACTGATGTGCTCTTTCAGTAACATTCCAGGTAACCCCTTGAGGGACCGCACTAAACACAAGACGTTGACCGTGTCTAAGGTCTACATTCCTTGTGTCGCCCAAAGTAAAGACTTCGTCTCTTACAAAGGTAGGTCCTTGATAGACACGTGCGGCCAGTGTCGCACCAGTACTGCAAAATGCGCTTGGCAAAAACTCAATATCAAAGGTGAAATCTTGATTTAAGTTTGCAAGTTCGCCCACAACTGTCTTTGAGGCAGAAAGGATACTTGTGCGCACATGGGTATTAGTAAAGATCATGTTTGGAGCTTCCAAATTCATGAGCATCAGTGACTGAGTACCCCCACCCTGCGCAGCAGTACTAAAGTTATGAGTATCTAAAACAAAGGTGGGCTCATTTCTGTCAGTAGTATCACCTACGCCTAGCTGACCTGAAAGGTTATTACCCCAAGAGTAAAGTTCATTGTCAGAACTAAAGGCCAGGAAGTGGGAGTTTCCACTAGTGAGGAAGTCCCAGTCCTTATCTTCAGCTATTCTTGTCGGTGACCAAACGTTTCCACTTGACGTACCATTGCCTAGTTGGCCTCTGCTGCCAGAGCCCCAAGTAAACATCTCACCAGCAGAGCTTACAGCCGCTGCAGCACTTTCTGAAGTCATGCCTGCAAATCTCCAGACTGTAGTGTCACTGTCGCCACCTACCCGGGTAGGGACATCTCTGCTCGTGGTATCGCCATGGCCTAGTTGTCCTGCGCCATTAGCACCCCAAGAATAGAGGTGACCATTTGTTGTAACCCCTAAGACAGAGGTTCCGCCATTCCCTGTGATTCTTGTCCAGTTCTGATCCCCTGGAACCCTTGTAGGGATGGTTCTGGCAACAGTATCGCCATGACCTAGTTGGCCGCTTCCGTTAGCACCCCAAGAATAGAGGTGACCTTGGCTATTGATCGCGAAGGCTGTCGAATTGAGCGTCACAACATTCACCCAATTGTTGGCATCTCCTATTTGAGCCGGCACATTGGTGCCTCCACCTACGCCTGTCCCCCAACCAAAGAGATATCCTTCAGAGTTTATGGCAAGTGCAGAACTTGACCTTGAAGATACGTGTGCCCAAGTATCAGTGCCAATCCTGGTGGGAACAGCAATATTAGTACCACTAAGCTGGGAGGCTGGTGGCTGTACTCCGCCCCTACCCATCTGAGCGCTGTTCCAGGGGGCGCCCCAACCAAAGAGACGTCCATTTGAATCAATAGCAAAAATTCCATTAGCACCCATTGCGACACTTGCCCAATTGTTGGCTGGGACTTCAATTCTGTAGGGGATATCCCTATTAGTGGCAGAACCACTGTCGCCTAGACCTAGTTGACCTGTAGCGTTATTCCCCCATGAATAGAGATCAAGTCCTATTACAGGGTTTCCTGCTGCGTCGCCCCCATCTGCAACAATCTCTTGCAGAGTAGCGCGCGCATCAAGTTCCGCACCAGCCCCCGTGACAATTACAGTCAATTCATATACTGCTGGTGAGTAGGTTACCTGTGACGGAGGAGTAGCCCCCGATGAACCCGAAACCTCTGAGACTCTCCAGACAAAGACACCTGGTGCATCAAATTCAACACCTGCAAGTAAGTCTATGCTACGGGTTAGAGTAGACACTCCACCAGCGGTACTTACCTCTGTGTCAGGGTGGTTCATGGCTATAGCTACACGACCATTTCCGTTTACCACAGAAGTACCTAACTGCGGAAGCTGGTTTGCCTGTGCAGTATCTCCGTTAAAGCTGTATCTTACTATCTCAAAGGCAAAAGAGAGATTTGAAGTCGTTTGCCCTTCTACTTGACGCAGCGCCTTGGTAAGGTCTGCACGTGTCATTGAAGGCCCCATAATGCTCTGCACGTTAGTGAAGAGAGCCTCTTCAACTCTCAGATTAAAGAGGGCCATAGAATGTGTACCCGACCCTGTTTGACTTATTCCTGAAAGACCCTCTGTCTGAATAACCAGTTGAGGTCCACTTGCAGCCCCAGGGGTAGTCGTGTTTCCAACCCCTAGCTGACCTGCAGCATTAGCGCCCCAGGCCCACAGTTCTCCGCGCGAGTTTGCAGCAAGGGTATGTGCGTTACCACCACCAATAGCCACCCAGTTAGAGGCAGTGCCAATTTGTACTGGTCTGTTGGTTCTGGTTGCTGGTGCAGCTGCGCCTCCAGGACGTCCAAGGCCTGCAACGGTAGCACCTGTACCACCACTCCAGGAGAAAAGTCTTCCGCAGTCACTAAGTGCAACGGTAACTCGTGGATCATTTACTTGCTGTACTACATCTATCCAGCCCGTTACAGGGGGGCTTACATGAGTAGCGGGAGAGTCAGGAGCATTTGCTACAGTAAGTGTAGGAACAGTAGTATTTGCACCTGATCTTCCCAAAATGCCAACTGTAGCACCCCATGCGGCTCCTCGGTCAGCATTCGTTCCCCACGAATAGATTTGTCCGTCATTTCCTATACCAAAGGCAGTTCCCACACCCCCAGGACGTGCCATCTCCCATCTAAAGGTAGCAGGCACACCTGCAGGGTTATTTACTCTTCCTGGAACATTAGCCGCAGGGTTTGCTCCACCTGGCGTACGCCCCAGTTGGCTAAAGCTATTGTTACCCCAAGAATAGAGGTGTCCATCTTCTGTAATAGCCAGAACAAAAGACCTATGATCTCCTGCTGCTGCAGCAGCCATTGACACCACATTCACCTGCGCCCAAACGTGAGTTCCCGGCACTCTTTGAGGGGTTAGCTGCGTCGTAGTATTACCAAGACCTAGCTGGCCACTTGGATTGAATCCCCAGACCCACATTTCGCCCGCAGTGTTTATGGCAGCCATGTATCCAGCAGCAACTCCACCACCTTGACCTGTAGTAGAACCTCCACCATCTACATCTACCCAAATATCACTGGCAGCAGTAGGGATAGTAAGTCTTTCAGGAGAAGTGATAGGTGCAGTTCCTCCAAGACCACCACGTCCCATCATGGCAGAATTACGCGGACCACCCCATACGTAAAGATGCCCCTCAGTGGTAGTGGCTATAGACCCACCTGCGAATGATGATGCTCGCGTCCAGTTGTCTCCATCGCCTACTTGTTCTGGGCTTGTTCTATTGACAGTGTCGCCATGACCTAGCTGACCGCCTGCATTGTTCCCCCAAGAGAACATGGCGAAGCCTCTATTGGCGTGGGTGTTTCCTGTCGCAGCGCCTGCATCATCTTGTATAGCTATAATGCCGGCTGTTGCACGGAGACCTGTACCGCCCCCTCCCCAAGGGGTAACCTCTACACGCAACTCATGAATAGCCTGTGAGTACGCAATGTGCGCGGGTGGGGTAACACCTGAAGATCCTGCCACCTCTGTAATACGCCAAATATAGACACCCAACTCAGTAAACTCAACACCATCAAGTATCGATGTACTATTTGTAAGGGTAGTAATACCACCATCTACTTCTGAAGTAGTGTCGGGTCCATCCATGGCAACAGATGCTCTGCCTGCCCCATTAACTACAGAAGTACCTAGCTGTGGAAGTTCGTTAGCACGCGAGGTATCACCATCAAAGCTGTGTCTTTCTATTACAAAGTCAAAAGAAAGATCAGAGGTGGTTTGCCCTGCGGGCAGACGTAGTGATTTGGTAATATTTGCGTCTGCGGTTACAGCCTCTGCCACACGATAGACATTGACGAACTCCATGGGGTCTGTTCTGACAAGCGCAAAGGAGTGAGTACCCGACCCTGTTTGACTAATACCTTCCAAGCCAAAAGTCTGCATAACAAAGGAAGATCCTGCCTGCAAGGTCGGAGGGGTCCCAAAGTTTCCAAGACCTAATTGTCCCTCTACATTTCTACCCCAAGAATAAAGTCTGCCTGTATCAGTCATGGCAAGTGAGTGAGCGTTGCCGCCACCAATCGCCTCCCAGTTATTGGCAGTACCTACTTGCCCAAGCCTGTTGGTGGGCATAGCCGCATTTGCGGGACGCCCAAGGCCTTCAGTGGCAGCATTTCCTGTGCCCGTACCAGGGTTAAACGTAAAAATTCTTCCATCATCAGATAGTGCGATGGTTGTAATCGGATTCTCACGCTGCTGAATTATATCTGCCCAACCCGTTACAGGGGTTTGGTTTGCAGAAGCAGAATTAAGATTAGCTATGGTAATACGCTGGGGAATAATGCGCGCAGGGTTACCTGTGCCAACATCTACCCTTCCCAGTCGGCCGTCAGCATTATTTCCCCAAGAATAGAGATGTCCATTAGCACCTATGGCAAAAGCTGTTCCGCTTGTTCCAGCCCTTACTATTTCCCATTCAGTATTGCCGTCACCTGCATCTACTACCCGTCCAGGACTTGAGAGGCGCGTGGCATTTGCAGTACCCCTACCAAGCTGTCCCTCGTTATTAGCACCCCAGGAATAAAGGTGTCCTTCTTCGGTAAGGGCCAGAGTGAAGTCCCTCCGACCTGCAAGATTATTTACCCCAAATGATACAGTAGACACAGATGCCCATTCGTGATTGTTAAGTGCTCCCCCAGCTCCTACTCTTTCAGGAGTATATACCTGAGCAAGCGCAGGTGTCCTTCCTAGTCCTAGTTGTCCCGCCATATCAGATCCCCAAGCCCAAAGTTCACCTGCATCATTGATGGCAAACATGCTTGTATTAGGAGGGGTACCAGCTAAACCAGCAGCATCTACTGCCGTCCAGTTATCACTAGCAGCGCCTGCGATTATGAGCCTTTCAGGAGTTGAAATAACCCCCGTTCCTCCAAGGCCGTCACGTCCCATTCGAGCAGAGTTGCGCGGGCCGCCCCACACATAGAGCTCTCCTTCAGCGTTAATAGCGATAGACCCACCTGGTGATGTCTGAACATCTACCCAATT
>Ga0123353_10005801_pt1 | contig 16304 bp, 13 predicted proteins | sample TergutLab28metaG_3_FD_92763 | JGI IMG/M metagenome (GOLD analysis project Ga0123353, IMG submission 92763) | Labiotermes labralis P3 segment gut microbial communities from Petit-Saut dam, French Guiana - Lab288 P3 | ecosystem: Host-associated > Arthropoda: Insects > Digestive system > Gut ... | reverse complement strand
GAGGCAGTGAGCTCGTCTATCGTTTCCGCCTGGGCGGACGAACCTTCTGCAATCGCGTGTGTTTCATCGGCGATGGATTGCGCTTCATCGTACACCTTTGTCGTAGTCGTCTGTATCTCCCTGAACATCATGTTCAGCTTACCGGTCATCTTTCGTATTGACATGCCTACGGTATCTTTTTCAGAGAGTGTCACCGGCTCGGCGGTAAGATCGCCTTCAGCTATACGCCCCAGCAATTCGCTTGCCTCAGAAACATGCCCAACAAACGCGACGCTCGATGAGATTGCCTGGCCAACCTCGCCCTTCCGGTCAGCAAGCTTTTGGATGTTTCTGACGTTCTCCGGCTCCAGTTCCAGGTCGCCCGTAACGTTGATATTGTTCATAAGGCTGGTAAGAGAGGCTAGAGGCACCGCAATCCTGCGCATGTAGTAGAGCAGTATCGCGATGACAAAGGACAGGAACAGCGCATTGACGGCGATGAGTACAAAGGTTGTACTTGTCACCTGGGAGTCCGAGTAGGCTTCCGCTGAAAACACGGCACTGTTGACCAAGGCAAAATACTCCTGGCTGGAGTAGAACAACTCAGTAGGATCAGCGCCGTTCCTGACCTCGTTTATCTGTGCCTTCATCTGCTCCCAGTGCGCCTTTACGGCCTGCATATCGCTGATAAAGCTTTCATCCCGCAGCAGGACTAGGCCGTTTGGCCCTTCGCCTGTCAAAAGCTCGTTTACGATGGTGTCCAGCTTGTTCAGCAGCGCGTCGTTAGGGTACCATTCCAGGTCTTCGGCAGTTCCGTCATCATGAATGTAATGCCAGCCCATGATTTCTTCTTTGATGAGCTTCTGCGTCCCTCCCCGGACGATTCCCGCGTAGTTGACGACCCTTGCGTTGCCCTGCATATTTGTGATCGAAAGAATTGAGGTGAGGCTTATCATGATGATTATCATGATGATAACTCCAAACACCAAGTATTCTTTCCTGCTCCGCATCTTACCTATTTTACGCATGTGAATTCACACTCCTTTAATATGTTTGCTCCTTGCATATCGCTATACATTTTCTTACTATCCTCGTCTATTTATCAAAATAAGGTTTAAAGGGGCTTTAACGTCAATAAGCAAATGTTATTGTTCACAAATTATTAACAATTTGCGAATCAGCGGTGGTGCGGGTCTTGGTATCCGTATCGATAGCAATACAAAGAATCCATTAGCAAATAAAAATGCGAGCTTCTCACAACGTTTAGACTCGCACTCTTGTTTTTTTTTCAGTCGGTGATATAATTTTCATTAAGCAAGGAGGTGGAATAAGTGGTTTGCGTAAAATGTCAGGCAAGATACCCCGACAGCGAAAGAGTTTGCAGCTATTGCGGCGCAGTCAACGAACAGTTTCAGGAACCCGAATCGTTTAGTCAGCAGTACCAGAGTCCGGATCCAGGTACCGGTCAACAGCCCTATCCAGGCCAACAGCCCTACCCAGGCCAGCAGCCCTACCCAGGCCAGCAACCCTATCCAGGCCAGCCGCCCTATCCAGGCCAGCCGCCTAACACATGGCAGGAGGATTATTACAGGCAGCAGAACCAGCAAGGGCAGCAATACCCTCCCTGGCAGCAGTATAATTATCAGCAGCCCCGGCAGGATAACACGAGCCGCGCAGCAAAAAGCGCCGCGAACGCAGCATTGGTCTGCGGTATTATCGGGTTCATTCTTTTCGGCCTGATTCTGGGGATTTTTGCCGTATCGCAGGGCGTGAGGGCAAAAAATCTGGGTTATGTCGGCGGAAAAGCGACGGCGGGTATCGTTTTAGGCATTATCGATATCGTAGCCTGGGCGTTTATTATCATTACAATGTACTTGGCATAAGTGACAAAAACGCGTTTCTTTACAGAGGACATAATGAGGTCGAATCTTTTTTGGATCGTTCTGCTAGGCGTATTACTGCTGGTATCGGCTGCGGCGGCGCTGGTTTTGGGCCGGTTACCGGCAGGCCGCGCTCAGTTATATGTTGACGGAGTTTTGGTCGAGAGCATCGATCTTTCGGCCGCCGCGGAGCGTTACACCTTCATAGTCGGGAGCAGCGACTTCAACCAAATCGAGGTGGAGCGCGGCCGTATCCGCATTTCAGACGCAAACTGCCCTGACCGTACTTGCGTTCGGCAGGGCTGGGTAAGCGGCGGCACGATCCCGATCGTATGCCTGCCTCACAGGCTGGTGATCGAGTTTGAGGGCGGAGCCGCCCCTGAAGTCGACGCCGTTGTGGGGTGACCGTATGCGTTTTTCCGTAAAGAAAATCACGTTAATGGCGGTTTTGACTGCTTCCGCTCTGATAATATTCATTATCGAGGCGCAGATACCGCTCCCCATCCCAATATGGGGAGTAAAACTGGGCCTTGCCAACTCCGTGACCTTGTTTGCGCTTTTCTACAGGCGGACGGACCGCGCGGAGCGTTCTGCACAGAGCGGTTCACGCGCAAACCGTTCTGAAGACGAAGCCGCCCTCACGACCGTCGACGCGCTTCTGATTCTGATATGCAGGATCATTCTCGGCGCGGTTTTCACCGGCAGGCTTGTGACTTTCGCGTTTAGCCTTTCGGGAGGGCTGCTGGGTTTTGCGGCGCAAGCCGTAATGCGGCGTTTGGTATCTGACAGGCAGATATGGGTGTGCGGCGCTGTCAGCGCGGTTTTTCACAATATAGGACAAATCCTCGCGGCAATGCTCATCACCGGGACGCCGGCGATCGCCGCATATCTACCCGTCTTAATTGCCGCCGGATTGATCACCGGCGTCATCACAGGATTTGTTGCTCAAATCACTTTGTCGCGGATAAGGCGGTCGTAGCGCTACTGCGTTGCTTCCCTACTCTACATAAACCCGCCGGAAGTTCTTCTTCCCGCGCCTGACGACGATCCCCTCTCCGCGGCATTGTTCCGGCGGGAAGCTCAGCGTGATCGCCGTGACCTTCTCTCCGTCTACTTCGACGCCGCCCTGGTCGACTGCCCGGCGCGCGTCCGATTTTGTCTGGCAAAGCCCTGATATCTGCAGCATAGACAGGATATCGATCGGCCCCTCCTGAAAATCAGCTTCAGAGAGCTTGACGGAGGGCATATCAGCCGCGCCGCCGGACTTGAACAGCTCCCTCGCCGTGTCGCGCGATTGCTCGGCGTGTTCAGTTCCGTGCACCAGCGCGGTCATCTCGAACGCCAGCGTCTCCTTGGCGCGATTGAGCTGTTCGTTTTGCCACAGCTCCATTTCCGAAATCTCCTCAAGGGGGAGGAAAGTCAGCATTTTCAAGAGTTTGATAACATCCGCGTCCGCAACGTTACGCCAGTACTGGAAGAACTCAAACGGGCTTGTCTTGTTCGCGTCGAGCCAAACCGTACCTCTGGCTGTTTTGCCCATCTTCTCCCCTTCCGAGTTCATCAGAAGCGTCATCGTGAGGACATGCGCGTCCTTTGCGAGTTTTCGCCGGATAAGCTCGGTGCCCGCGAGCATGTTCGACCACTGATCGTCTCCTCCAACCTGCATTACGCAGTCGTAACGCTGGAACAGTTCATAAAAATCGAACGCCTGCATTATCATGTAGTTGAACTCGAGGAAGGTCAGCCCTTTTTCCATACGATTCTTGTAGCACTCCGCCGTCAACATGCGGTTGACGGAAAAATGCCTGCCGACGTCGCGCAGAAAATCGAGATAATTCAAATTGCGCAGCCAGTCGGCGTTGTTAGCCATCAGCGCTTTGCCTTCTGAGAAGTCTATAAAACGCGACATCTGGCGTTTGAAGCATTCCCCGTTGCTGTCGATGGTCTCCACTGTCATCATGGAGCGCAGGTCCTGCCTGCCCGACGGATCCCCGACCATCGTGGTGCCGCCTCCGATCAGTACGATCGGTCTGTTCCCCGCCATCTGAAGGCGCTTCATCAAGCACAGCACCATGAAATGCCCGGCTGTCAGGCTGTCTGCAGTAGGATCGAACCCGACATAGAATGTCGCCTTGCCGTTATTGATGAGGTTCGGGACTTCGACTTCATCCGAGATCTGCGCGACAAGCCCGCGCGCGGTAAGTTCTTCAAACAGCGTCATTGATTACATCCTCCAAGTACATTCATTTCGCCAATTTTACTACAGGTTTTTGTTAAATGCAAGAATTTAGGGCGGATTTGCCCGGTAATGCAAATCCGCCGCTGTCGGTCGGCCGCTATTCTAAACTCGAAATAGTTAGATCTTGACGATGTCACATTCAATGTTTAGCACATCGGCGATTTTTGCGATCGTATCGGCGTGATACCCGACGCCAAGCGCGTAATGATGCGTCGGTCCCGCCATACACCACTTCTTTATGAATGTCTTCACGTCCGGTTCGAAGAAGCCCCGCGTGTTGGTATTCCCTGTTGGCGGGATAGCTCCCTTCATCGAAACGCCTTCCCCTACTATGAACTTGAACTTTCCGTCCGCAGTGTGGGTGATCCCCAGCATTGTTATCGGACCTTCCTTGATCCGAAATTCAACCGAAGCGCCGCTGCCCGGTTTTCCATGATATTTCAACAGGCTGCGGAGGACCGGCTTGCCGTCGGCGATCGCAATGTGGTGAGGTCCGTCGTGCCCGACAAATATAAAGCCCTCAACAAAGTCGAATGGATGAAACTCCGCAAAACTGCCGCCAATATTCAGTCTGTCCATTATGAACATGGCTAAGCAGGTTTTAATGTCATACTCCCCGCACATTGGGATACCCTGGGCGTTCAACATGGAGTTCCCGACAATGAATGAGCTGACAACTTGCTGGTGCATGGACCCGTCGCGTCCGGAGTAATAATACGCCAGCCCGGTAAGATCATACTTCTGTATGAACTTGTCCAACGCAACTGATGTACGCGCCGCCATATAAAGATCCTTATCGGTCAGCTTTATGGTGATTGGGTCGCTGACCGGTTCCGGCGTGTCAAAGCTGTCCAGAATGATCTTCTTTTTAGCTTCGACTTCTTCTTCGGTTACCTCGTCATAAACCACAAGGACATCGTCCACTTCCAGCAGCGGCACATGCACGCCAAACGCAGCCGAAACCGCCGTCGGGTCGGCGTGCATATCGTACATAGATTCAAGTACGTGCCCCATAAGCCCGAAACGCGCGCCGCGCAGGTCATGCAGCACCTTTGCGATTTCGCACCATGCCGCGATCTCCTTCTCGGCCTCCGGGTCATCGTACAGCGTGCCAATGATAAGATCGTGGAATCTCTTCCCCATACGAATCGCGACCCCCTGGAACTCCGCGGCGGAACACACATTATCGTTCTCCAGCTGCTGCTGAGTGCTCGCCGTCGAATAATCCATGCGGTCCCTGGGCTGCAGGGCTACCATTACCAGAGGTTTGTTCAGATCCCTTACGACAGGGGCAATGACTGAGGATGTGGCGTATGTAAGCATGTTGATAAAGAGCACGTCAAACTTCTCGCTCTGCATCTTATCAAGCGCAGCATAACCGGCCTTGCTGGAATCCAGCATACCAAAGTCTACGATTTCCACTTCATTCTTTCCAATGATCCTCTTCAGCTCCTCGTGGAAACCCATCAAAGTATCCAGCAACCCCTCAAACTGGCCCCAATAACCGAGATGCCCTACGCCGCAGACGCCCACGCGCGCCGTTCTTTTCTTTAGTCTTTCAACCATACTTGTAATTACCTCCATAACAGACGAATTTTTGCTGAGATTGGTGCGCCGCTGTTACTGGTCAGGGGCTATCCGAAAAACTCGCAATGGGTTGACAGGTCCATTCGGCCCTGCCGCCGAGCGGAGCTGCGCGCAAGCGCTTGCTTCAACGGCGCTACGCTTACAGTCTGCACAATAGTTTTGGCAAATATTGCAAGTTTTCTCGGCAGTGCTCGTGCATTGGCTGTAACCAACCTGTGTTTTTAGGATAGCCCCTGACCAGTAACGCGCCGCTTTCGAGCGCGAACTTGATTCCATGCTAAAGAACTGATAAAATAGATGTGACAAACAGCTATGCTTTTAATAGTTGGAGGCGTTTGACATGCCGGAGATGAAAACCGTGACCCTGGCAAGCATCAGCCCGTTCATACGTTATGCCCGTTCAATAGATGTGTCCCTTGGACAGTATCCGACTCCCATTGTCGCTTACGATTGCAGGCTGTTTTATGTAACGCGCGGCGAGGGCAGTATAGCTATTGGCAGCGAGACCTATACGCTGGGACGCGGCGACCTGGTGATGTGGCAGAGCGGCACTCCATACCGAATAGATACCCACGGACAGTTCACTCTGTCATGCCTTGCTATCAACTTCGACTTCACACGTTCTCACGCTCAGAGGAACTATCCCTTCCCTCCTGTTAAGTACGCAGCCTTTTCCGGCGAAAAGGTGATGGAACAGGTTCAGTTCACAGACGTTCCGCGTTTCAACGATCCTGTCTATGCCCAGGGTATGCAGCAGGTAGAAGATATCTTACTGGAAATGAAACGTGAGGATGAATCGAAAAAAGCTTACTGCTCCGAACACATGAGCGGTTTAATGATCTCGCTGCTGAGCCGCCTGGCCCGTAAGCAGGCGTTGGGATATGTCGAGCAGGCGGAACCGGAACGCAAGATAGAAAAAGTACTCAACCACATACACCAGAACTACGAGAAGAACATTACAAACGAAGCGCTGGGCCAGCTGTTCAGCTACCATCCAAACTACCTGAACAAACTTATGGTGTTATATACGGGAAACTCATTGCACCAATACCTTCTGACGCACCGTATCTCCCAAGCCATCACAATGATCGTCGGAACGGATATGCCGCTATCGGAGATCGCCGAAGCGGTCGGTTACAAGGACTACTGCCATTTTTCAAAGCTGTTCAAGCAAAAAACCGGTAACAGGCCCCAGGATTTCCGGCGCGATAAACAGTAGCCGTCAGCGCAGCGCCCCAGGGTTTCCGGCGCGATAAACAGTAGCCGGCAACGCAGCGCCCCGGCGCGCAACTAAATCTTCCGTTTCAGGCATCCGCCCTTTATCGCGTCGATCGATACCGACAGCAATAACACTCCGCCTATGATGACGTCCTGCCAGAAAATCTGGACATTCATCATCGTCATGCCGTTATTGAGCGTACAAAGCACGAATACCCCCACAAAAGTCCCCAGGATCGTGCCGCGGCCGCCGAGAAGCCCCGCGCCTCCCAGAATAACTGCGCTGAGGGCCTGCATATTTATCATCTGCGCAGCCATCGGCAGCCCTGCGCCGGTTTGCGCCGCAGTCATGACGCCCGCCGCGCCTGACATGATCCCGTTTATGACATAAAGCAGAAACTTCACTCTGTTCACTTTGATACCAGACAGAAAACTGGCGTGCGCGTTCCCGCCTATCATGTAGATCGTACGGCCAAACACCGTATACTTCGAAACGAAGTGGAAAATAAAATAGCAGACGATCATAACGAACAGCGTAACGGGGAATGCCCCGCCGAAAATATAACCACGGCCTATGAACCTGAATGAACTGTTCGCGATCACCACTGTCTGCCCGTCTGTGATCAGATAGGCCATTCCGCGAATGATCTGCATGCTGGCGATCGTTGTAATAAACGCGTTGAGCTTGAACACCGTTACGAAAAAACCGTTGAAAGCGCCGCAGCAGGCGCCTGCGGCTAACCCTGCCAGTATCAGCAAAAAGACGTTGTTTGTCTGCTTGGATACCAGCGCGACGACCATGCCCGAAAACGCGACGACCGACCCCACGGAAATATCGATTGAGCCGGAAACATTGATGAAGGTCATTCCGCAGGCTATCGTTCCCATTATCGCGGCATACAAGCCGATGTTGAGAAAGTTGCTTATCGAAAGAAAGTATTGGGAGCGAAACGAGAAGAAAACGATCAACGCAAGCAACGCGCCCAACACTGTTATCATGGCTGATGCATCCTGCGATGACGTTCCTCTCTTGACGGCCCTCAAGAACGCGTTGCTCTCAAACACTTTTTGCTTTTGCACTTCATCATCCCCCGATCGCGTATTTGACAATGGTTTCCTGAGTGGCGTCTCTGGCGTTGATCAATCCGCTGACATGCCCGTCGTGCATGACCATTATCCTGTCGGACATCGTAAGCAGCTCCGGCATCTCGGATGTTATCATTATCACACATTTGCCCTGCTTGCACAGATCGTCCAGTATCTTATATATTTCCGCTTTAGAGCCGACGTCGATGCCGCGGGTAGGTTCGTTTAGAACAAGTATCTCCGGCTCGATCATAAGCCATTTGCTTAATACGACCTTCTGTTGATTACCTCCGGAAAGCGACTCGCACCTCGTCTCTGACGAAGGTGTTTTTATTTTTAGATTATCTATCCACTTTTTGACCACGCCGAACTCAAACCGGTTCTTTATGAGCCATTTGCTTCGATGCCACGAATAGTAAGGGGCAAGGATATTCACCCTCACAGATGAATTAAGTACAAGCCCTTCTGTTTTTCGTTCGGAAGGTACGTATGTAATCCCATGGATAAGGGCGTCCCTCGGATTGTTGATGTTGACCTTTATACCATCCACAAAGACTTCCCCGCCATGGATGATATCATGGCCGAACAAGGCGCTTCCAACGTCCTGATGTCCGGAACCCAGCAACCCGTAGATGCCGAAAATCTCGCCCTTTCGCGCGGAAAAACTCACATCACTGACGAGGTCGGTCCTCAGCCCCCGGACCTCGATAGCAACCTCTCCCGGCTCGGCGCCTTCCTTGGGATAAAGCTCCTCGATCTTTCGGCCGACCATCATGGAAATAAGCATATCCTTATCAGCCTTTTCCACGCTCACTTCGCCGGTCACTATGCCGTCTCTCAGAACCACGACCCGATGGGCGATCCTGAATATTTCGTCCAGCTTATGCGAAATGTAGATTATCGCTATACCCTCGGCTGAAGCCCGGCGGATAAAGTTGAAGAGGTTCTCGGTCTCCACATCGTTGAGCGCTGACGTTGGTTCGTCCATAATGAGGATCTTAACGTCATGCGATATGACTTTGGCAATCTCGATCAGTTGTTTCTGGGCGACTGTGCACTTCCCGATCGACATTCTGGGATCGATTTCCAAACCAATGCGCCCTGTGATATTCCTTGCGCCCTCATAAAGTGATTTGTAGTCTACGACGAATCCTTTTTTTGGAATGTCGCCCATGTAAATGTTCTCGGCAATCGAAATCGTCGCTACGTAATTCAGTTCCTGATGGATGATGCCGATGCCCGCCTTCTTTGCGTCGGAAGGCAGATTAAAACGGACTTTCGCCCCCGAAAGCTCGATCTCCCCATGCTCGCAGGAGTAAACTCCCGAGAGTATCTTGATGAGAGTGGATTTGCCCGCGCCGTTTTCGCCAAGCAGAGCCACGACCTCGCCTTCGCGCACATCAAAATTCACATGAGACAAGGCTTTTACGCCCGGGAACTCCTTGGAGATGTCAATGGCGCGTAAAATAGGCGGCGCAGAGTAATCGACTTCGTACTGAGTGTCTTTTAGCACGCTTTCCGACACTCGTTTCACCTCGCTTTCGCCGCAATGGGTAAAAAAGCCGCCGCCTTTACGAACGGCTCGTACCGGATCGTTCTGAGCGGTCCGGTACGAGCATGTTGTTCAGGTCAGCGCTAACGCTAATTCCAAGGCAGGTTGTCCTCCGGATAGAACTGCGCTATGTTGCTCCAGTCGATGAATACATGGTCGATGTAGTAATTGTCCTGTGTTGCCTCACCGGCGACCATCTTGTCAAGTATCGGGAAAACCCATTCGCCGTAGCGGTGCGGGAAATAACCTACGCTGCCTCTGAAGCTCCAGTCCCCCTGATACTCATACATGGGTTCCACGAAAATTGCCGTTGCGTTTTGTGAGAAAATCGCGACGTCCCATTCGCGTCCCGCTGTCACGGCGGCCGCGTGAGCGCCGGCGGCAGTCACGTCGTTGTTAGTGCCGATGACGATTCTGGTGGCATTCGGATTCGCCATCAGGAAGTCGGCGATACGCGCCTGCGCGACCTGGGCGTCGTTTTGGCCTTCGATCTCGACAACTTTGGAATCAGGAACATCCAGGCCCTTGTTCTGCATTCCGACGCGTACGTTTCCGACGCGGGTAGCAGCCACTTCACCCGCTGCCATTTGAGTGATGAGCACCAGGAAGTCAAACTCGCCGCCCCACACGGAGTTGACGTAGTCCGCCGCGGCTTCGCCTGCGATTTGTCCAGCCCTCGCGTTGTTTGCGCCAAAGAATATCGCTCCGGGATGGATGACGTCTATGGCTATGACGGGTATGCCTGCTTCATTGAACAGTTCCATGACGGCAGGTGCGACGGCTGCATCGATGTTAAACTCTATCATATAATCGATGCCCATTGTGATAAGGTCGGCTGCGTTCCTGATAGCTGTAGCGCCATCAGCGTTGTTATCAACGCAAATCAGTTCCCAGCCGCGCGCTAACGCTTCGCGTTCCATGGAGTTACGAACCTGCTTTGCAAAATCGTTTCGCTCATGCAGGTTGGCAAAACCGATTTTCGGGACACTCGGGGGGTCTGACGACCCCTGCTGATTGTTCTCGTTTGCAGGCTGATTACAAGCAGTAAAGCTGATTATCAGCCCGAGACACAACAGTATCATTATTGCTTTCTTCACTTTTCTCTTTCCTCCTTCATTTTTTAAGATTACTATCTGCCTTGTTCACTGAGATGAAAGCGCGATGGATCGATCCGACAATCTGTAGATACAACAGTTTATTTGATCCGCATCCATCCGGGAGTCAGCATTCCGCCTCCCAATAATCTAATTATATCAGCAGTGATTTTAAATTGTCAACGAAGCGGTAATATGAAGTTTAAAAATTGCAATGATATTTACTTTCGACAATTACACTGCCAATCAGGCGCCGGAACCGGCGCCCGGAATCTAACGGAACCCGGCGAAAAACTCGCCAAGAGAAGAGCGTCTATAGATTCTGCCCGAGGCCCCTACGTTATGCATTCCCTGAACTTCCTGATGTTGTCTTCCAGGGTTCCTTCGGCGAACACGCTCGAGGTGCCAGCGACGAAGATGTCCGCGCCTGCGGCCCGCATTTTTACCGCGTTTTCAAAGCTTACGTTCCCGTCGACTTCGATCTCGATCTCCGGGTGGGCGCCGCGCAAACGCTTGATTTTCTCAAGCGTCCGCACGACCAGTTTCTGGCCTGCGAAGCCGGGATTCACGGTCATGAGGAGCACTCCGTCAAGCTCGGATATGACCTCCTCCAGAACGCAAAGCGGCGTAGCCGGGTTGAGCGCCAGCATGGCCTTCGCCCCGCGCGCGATGATTTTCTGGATGACTTTCTGCGTATGGGCAGTCGATTCATAATGGAACGAGACATAGTCGCCTTCGCCGAAACTGAACCAGTCGAGCTTATCCTCCGGCCTGTCCACCATAAGGTGGATGTCGACCGGTATCGCCGTGGACTCTTTGATTTTCCTCACATAATCGGTGCCGAGCGTATAGTTCGGCACAAAACAGCCGTCCATAATGTCCATGTGCAAGTATTCGACGCCCAGCCGCTCGAGCGTCTTCAAGTCGCCCTCAAGGTTCATTACGTTGGCGCACATCATCGACGCCGCGATCCGTCCGTTCATGGGTTGACCACCACCCTCAGGCCGCTGTGAGCTTCCGCTGTGTCAAACGCGGCCGAAATCTCATCGAGCGGGAATGTGTGCGTAATAAACTTCGATACATTGATCCTGCCGCTCGCTATAAGGTCTATCGCTTTGTGATGGTGTATCGGCATGGCGCCGTGCGCGCCGGTTATAATAAGCTCCTTGTAGTGGATGACATTGGTATCAAGCGTTACCATCGACGCGTCTTTCGGCAGACCGCCGAAAAAGCTGACCTTGCCTCTGTTCTTTGCCATGCTTATAGCGTCGACCTGCGCCTGAGGAGTCGGGCAGGATGTGAAGATCACGTCGGCGCCGAGCCCGTTTGTCTCTTCGAGCACCCGGGCGATACTGTCCTCGTTTTGCGAGCATACATAAACGTCGGCAACGCCAAGCTCTCCCGCGATCTTAAGTCGCGGCGCCGATCGGTTGATCAGGATCACTTTTGCCGCTCCCATCGCCCTTGCCACCTCGCAAACCATCATCCCGATCGGGCCCGCTCCAATGAGCACCACCACATCGTTAAGGCGCACCGGCGCAAGTTCGAGCGCGTTAAGGACGCAGCCCAGCGGCTCCGCCAAAGCCGCCTCGTTTAAAGACACATTGTCGGGGACCCTCGTCACCGGGCCGAAGTTCACAACGGTCGGATTGAGCAAAACATACTCGGCAAATCCGCCGGCGAACTGGTAACCCATTGCATAGTTTATCTGGCAGTTGTTGCCGATGCCAGCCTTGCAGAACACGCACTCTCCGCACGGCACGTCCGCTCCGATCGCAACCCTGTCGCCTACCTTGAACGAGGTGACATTCGACCCGACGCGCGCTACCTCGCCGGATATCTCATGCCCGATTATCTGCGGCGGTTTTACTCGCGCGTTCCCGCTGTGAAAGATCCTGATGTCGCTGCCGCAGACCGCGCAAGCCCTCACCCGCACAAGAACGCTGTTATCACAACAGTCCGGAGTGGGGACTTCCTTTACCGTCATAGTGTCAAAGCTCTCAAAAACCGCTGCTCTCATAAATGATATCTCCCTGTATCTGACGCTAGGATCCTAGCTCCTCGCCGCGCCTATTCCTGAATGAACATTACTTTGCTGACATACTCCCGGCGCTCCCTTATTAAAGAGAACGCTTCTACGCACCGGTCAAACCCGAAGCGGTGGCTGACCAGGCAGCCGATATCCAGTTTTGGCATAAACTCAAGCGCTGTCTTCCAGTTGTTGATCTGCGAGCTGTAACTCGAGTTCCAGACGCCTTTGACTGTCAGCTCTTTTCTGAGTATCTCCCAGTAGCCTTTCTGTGACAGCGTCATTTCCCTCGCGGGGTTTCCCACAAGCACAACAGTGCCGAAAGCCTTCGCTGCAGTGACGGCGCTTTCATATCCCGCGCCCGAACCGGAACACTCTATCGCCGCGTCGTATTTCCCTTTGATCTCCGTCCTGAACCCCAGCTCCGCCGCAAACGCGGATTTCCTCTCGTCAATATCGATAAGGCTCACTTCCGAAGCGCCTTTGAAAGCGGCCCACTTCGCCGCCATGATACCTATGGGGCCCCCTCCGAAAACGCACACTCTTCCTCCGATGCCCAAATCAGCTTTTTCGACGCTGTGCAGCGCTACAGCGCAGGGTTCCGTCATGGCGATCTCCTCGTAACCGAGGCTGTCGGGCGCAATGGCCACATTCCAGACAGGCACGCTGATCAGCTCCGCAAACCCGCCGTCACAGCGGGAGCCGAAATAGTTATAATCCTCGCATTGGGCGTACTGTCCTATCTGGCAGTTCTCGCACATCCTGCAAGGTATTAGCGGAAAAACCGTACACTTTTTTCCGAGCAGGGCGGTATCGTCGGCTCCGATGATCTCGCCGCCGAACTCATGCCCGGGAACGGTCGGAAAATGATAAGTCCCCTTCTCAAAAACCCTGGCGATATCGCTTCCGCAAATCCCGGAGGCCTTTATCTTTATTAAAACCTCCCCGGGTTTTCTGACGGGGTCCGGCATATCCTCATATCTCAAGTCATTGACCGCGTGTAATACACATGCTTTCATTCCGCCACCCAGTTCCTCCAGTATTTGACGCTCTGCGCCAAATCAGGGATCACGCGAAAGTCCGTGTCCCAATGCTCCCTGTGGCTTATCTCGAAAATCAGGATCGTCTCCTCACAGCCGGATTTCTCCAGCGCCGCCATGACCTTCTCGCCCCGGATTATGCCGGTGCTGTTGTACTCCTCAGTAAACGGAGCGTGGATGGACTTGTTCAGTACCGTCTGCTGCAGATGCACTATCGGGGAAACCTTCCCCAGTTTCTCGATCCAAAAATACGGGTCGCGCTCGTCGGGATGCGGCGCGTGCCCGACGTCGAGGCAAACCTTCATCGGTATCCCGCAATTGGCGTTGACCATCTCCATCAGCAGCTCGCTCTCGCCGACGGTACAAGCCATTTCCCGAGGCACGCTCATCGGTTCGAAAATCAAGCACTCATAACCAAGATCGCCGGCGAAAAACGACAGTTCCTGCCAGCTTTTCACTGCCTCGTCCACCAGAAAATCATAGTTGTTCTCAAAAGCGTCAAACGTCAGGATGCCAAAATGCGCGCCTCCTGTTTTACATCCCAGGCGGCTGCCGATCAGAAACAGCTTCTTGAACCATTCCAGCCAGATCTCCCTCGCCTGCGAGTCCGGGTGCATCAAATGGTTCACACGCGTAAACGCGGATGTAAAGAAACTGTCGACTGTAAGATCGTACATTATGACCGCGTTTTTTATTCTGGCGATCTGCGCCTCAATATAAGCGTCGGGCAAAAAAGGATTCAGCAAGTCCGCGACGAACTGTACGCAGGAGAGCCCCAGGTCTTCCCTTACTATCTTAGCCCATACTTCCGGCTCAATATATCTGTTTATCGCAAAACCCAGATTTATCCCCAGTTTCGTTTTCAATACGGCATTCCCCCTTCAGTTCAGGCGGCTGTTGATTAAATTACAGCGAGTTGCCGGGAAAAACGCAGAATGCCCCTCGGTCGTAGTGCCGCCGGGCATTCAGGCGTTGGTGGGGGAAGGTGGATTCGAACCACCGAAGTCACTGACAACAGATTTACAGTCTGCCCCCTTTGGCCACTCGGGAATTCCCCCATATTGTTCTTTGGAGCAAGGCTAGTGAGGACAATGGAGCTGGTGGAGGGAATCGAACCCCCAACCTGCGCATTACAAGTGCGCTGCTCTACCTTTGAGCCACACCAGCGGATCCGCTCCGCGTCCGAACGCACAGCCGCGAAAGCAATGATAGCAAACGAAACCCTTTTTGTCAACACAAACCGGTAATTTTCAGCAATTGAGTATTATTTTTTAAAATTATATGCTATAATACGCAGTTGAGCATACTAAACGAAAGGCGCGGACTATGATAAATAAAGTGTTTGCAAAGGTTTTCGGCACGCACAATGACCGCGAGCTCAAGGCGCTCATGCCTTTTATCAATAAAATCGAGAGCCTTGAGGACGAGTACCGCAAGATGCCTGACGAGGCGCTGAAAGCCAAGACGGCGGAGTTTAAAACCCGGCTTCAGGAAGGCGAAACGCTGGACGACATATTGCCCGAAGCGTTCGCCGCTTCACGCGAGGCCTGCGACCGCGTACTCGGAATGCGCCCGTTTCACGTTCAGCTGATAGGCGGCGTAGTCCTGCACCAGGGCAGGATCGCCGAAATGAAGACGGGCGAAGGCAAGACGCTTGTGGCAGTCATGCCCTCATACTTAAACGCGCTCGCCGGGGAGGGCGTTCACGTCGTCACCGTCAACGACTACCTCGCCCGCCGCGACAGCGAGTGGATGGGCAAAGTCCACCGCTTCATGGGCCTCAGCGTCGGGCTGATCGTGCACGGGCTCACGGGAGACGAGCGCCGGGCGTCCTATGCCGCCGACATCACATACGGCACGAACAACGAGCTGGGCTTTGACTATCTGCGCGACAATATGGCGCTCTACAAACATGACATGGTCCAGCGCGGCCATATATTCGCCATCGTCGACGAGGTCGACTCGATTTTGATCGACGAAGCCAGAACTCCGCTTATTATATCAGGGCAAGGCGACGAATCCACCGAGATGTATACAAAGGTCAACGAGTTCGTCTCGCGGCTGAAGAAAACCGTCTTCGCGACCGTCGACGAAAAATCCCAGGAAGACGAGACGCTGGTTTCCGATTTCGTCGTTGACGAAAAGGCGAAAACAGCGACGCTGACAGCCCGCGGCATCAAAAAAGCCGAGCAGCATTTCAGCCTTGAAAACCTCGCGGACCTCGAAAACAGCACGCTCTCCCACCATATCAACCAGGCCCTGAAGGCGCATGGAACGATGCGCCGCGACGTCGATTACGTCGTCAAAGACGGCGAAGTCATAATCGTCGACGAGTTCACAGGCCGCCTGATGCTCGGAAGGCGCTACTCGGAGGGGCTGCACCAGGCGATCGAGGCAAAGGAGCGCGTGGAAGTCGCGCGCGAGAGCAAAACGCTTGCAACGATCACATTCCAGAACTATTTCCGCTTGTACTCAAAGCTCTCCGGCATGACCGGTACGGCGCTTACCGAAGCGGAGGAGTTCGGCGCGATATACAAGCTTGACATAATAGAGATACCGACAAACAAACCGCTCATACGCATCGACAATCCGGACGTCGT
>Ga0123353_10005800_pt1 | contig 16304 bp, 14 predicted proteins | sample TergutLab28metaG_3_FD_92763 | JGI IMG/M metagenome (GOLD analysis project Ga0123353, IMG submission 92763) | Labiotermes labralis P3 segment gut microbial communities from Petit-Saut dam, French Guiana - Lab288 P3 | ecosystem: Host-associated > Arthropoda: Insects > Digestive system > Gut ... | reverse complement strand
CGCGGTGCAGATGAGCTCCAGCCGCTCGGAGTACTGCGGCGACTATTTCGACTGTTTCGCCGACGGGCGCGGGCGGGAGGTCCTCGTCATCAGCGACGGCATGGGCACCGGCGGGCGCGCGGCGGTGGACTCCGCCCTGGCGACGGAGATCTTCAGTGTGCTCACCCGCAGCGGCCTGAGCTTCGAGGGGGCGGTGGGCATGGCCAACCAGGCTCTGCTGCTCAAAAGCTGCGAGGAGACCTTAGCAACGATTGACTGCGCGGGTGTTAACCTCTATACGGGCGAGGTGGAGTTCTGCAAGGCGGGCGGGGCCGCGAGCTATCTGCGCCGCCGAGGCCAAGTCTTGCGCGTGGAGCTCAGTGCGCTGCCAGCGGGGATTCTGCGGGAAATACGCCCCGCCCGGCGCAGCGAATCGCTGGAGGCCGGCGACATCCTCGTGCTGGTATCCGACGGCGTGCTGTGCGGCGCGCAGGAGGACTGGCTGTGCGCCGAGCTGGAGCAGTGGGAGGGCCCCATGCAGGCCCTGGCCGAGCATCTGGCCTCCCTGGCGGTGCAAAAAAGGCAGGGCAGCGAGCGGGAGGACGATTTGACGGTGCTGTGCGCGGCGCTTGAGAGCGCTTAATGCTTAATGCTAAATTATCGCTCCGCGATACTCCCTCAGTCGCCGGGCCACATGATTGACAAAAAGAAGCTCCTGCTGCGGCGACAGCTCCCTCGCAAGCGAAGGAGCCGTTGAGAGATGATAGATGCAAGGATTATCTTTCTCCGCAGCAAATTGCCAATTCAACAAATTTTCATTCCCATTCGCTTCCGTCCGTTCTCAATAGCCGCACCCGGGTGATCTGCGGTGCAATCGCCCCCAGCGCCTCGCACAGCAGCGCGGGGTTCAGGTTCGCCTCGCTGCCGGCGGCAAGGGCGCAGGAAAGATGTACCTGACTTTCGCCTGCCTGTAGGGCATATTTAAAAATCAGCGGGGCAAGGGCGATTTCTTTTTCGACCTTGCGATGACCCTGCTTGCCCATCTTTTTTGCCGTGAGGGCGCCTGTCTCGATCAGGGTCCCCGCCTGGGCGCGCCATGCTTCGGGATTTTCGCAGGGGATGATGATGCAATATTCCGCCGCTTTGATCTCCCCCGGGCCGCACCAGGGCTGCGCCGCGCCCAGAATTTCGATGCCCTCAGGAAGTATGCCGTCGAAGCAACCCGCGATTTCTTCCAGGGGCATATCCTCCAGCAGGCGTAAATCCATGGCCTCGCGTAAACCCTCCTGGCCCAGGGGCAGCGGCAGGGCGAAGGACAGGTACGGGTGCGGGTTGAAGCCCTCGGTGTACCAGATGGGCAAGCCCGCCCGGCGCACGGCGCGGGACATGGCCCGCATCAAATCCAGGTGGGAGATGTATTTCGCGCGTCCGCGCTTGGAGAACCAGATGCGGATGTTTTGCATGACAATCCTGTAGGGGTGGCATTCTTGCCACCCGAATCCCAAAGCAATATTTTCAGCGGGTGGCTTGCCAGCCACCCCTACAACCTCACCTGGGCTTATAAAACTTCCGGTTGTCCAGCGCCCATATCTTGTTCGAGAATTCCCCCGGCTGCACGCCCTGCATGGCAATCGCGATCTCGTTGACGCGCGCGTCCATCAGGTCCAGCTCGGAAAGGAGCTCCGCCTCCAGGAACATGGGCCGCATCGCCGCGCCGAACTCTGGCTCGCCGTGGTGGGAGATCAACATGTGCTGGAGCAGCAGCAGGGTCTCCTGAGGCAGCGGTGTCTCCTGCGGGAGACACCTGGCCTTCTGCTCGATATACACCGCGCCGCCCACCAGGTGGCCCACCAGGTTCCCCTTGAGGGTGTAGCCCGTGGCCAGGCCCGTGGCGGGCACGTCGTACTCGTTGGTCTTGTCGATGTCGTGCAGGATCACCCCGGCCAGCAGCAGGTCTGCGTTGACCTCCGGGTAGAGCGCCGCTACGGCCTGGGCCAGGCGCAGGATCGACAGCGTGTGCCACAGCAGCCCGCCGCGTACGGCGTGGTGCAGCCGGAACGCCGCCGGCCAGAACAGCAGCGTCTCCTTTTTTTCTTCCAGGATGGAGAGCAGCAACGCCTTGAGCGGGCCGTCTTTGAAACCGCGCACGGCCGCGTAAATCTCCTCGAGCATCTCCTCCCCGGGCAAAGGAGCCGAGGGCACGAAGTCCTCCATGCGCACGGCGTCCTTCTCGGTCACCTTGCGCAGGCGCTCCACCCGGAACTGGTCCTGCCCGTTGTAGACCGACAGCGTGCCGCGCACCTTGACCAGGTCGTTCATGTTCACGACGCCGTGGGTCTCCGGCCGGTAGTCCCACAGCTTGGCGTTGACTTCCCCGCCGGCGTCCAAAAGGGTCATATCCAGGAAGGCCTGGCCCTTCACGTTGGTCTTGCGCTCCACGGCCTTGACCAGGCAAAAGCCCTCCAGGGCGCCGGTGCTGTTGTTGACGCAGGTAAAGTTCATGGGTTCTCCTTTGTATTACATCTCAACTGTAGAGGAGGCTAGCAAGCCGCCCGAAAATTAAGTTTAGTTGCGCGGGTCTGAAAATTAAGTTCATTTGCGCGGGTGGCTTGCTAGCCACCCCTGCAGATGCGCTGCCTCGGCGGCAGACATTGCAGCACCTCCATTTCACCTTCGATCTCATACGCCTCCTGCCCGGCAGAGACGAACAGGCAGTCCCCCTGCCGCACGGCAATGCCGTTCACGGAGCCTTCGCCCTTTGTTACGGCCAGGGTGTAGGGCAGTTCTCCTGCCGCCTGGTTCCTGACCCCTAATACCCGCAAGCGCCGCAGGCAGAAGCAGGGCGTGTCCTCGTAGGAGACCAGCTCCTCGCAGCCGGGGGAGAGCTCTTTGGGCTCCAGGCGTATGCTTTGCAGGAGCTCGCCGAGGGTTTGCGTGTTGTAATGGAAGCACTCAAACATTTTTTCAAAGCCCAGACCCTGGTGGATGAGCAGCTCAGGCACCGGGTTGCCCCGGGCGTCGAGGGTTTCAAGGCTTACGGTATAGTCCGTGGGCTCCTGGATTTCCAGCAGCAGCACCCCAGCGCCTATGGCGTGGGGCAACCCGCCCCGGACGAAATAGACCTCCCCGGGCTTGACTGGGATTTTGTGCAGCAGCGCCGCCATGCCCTCGGTGTCCTGCCGCTCGAAGAGATCTTTCAGGAGCGCGGGTGTGACTTCTGATTGAAACCCCATCAGGATGTAAGGCGGCTCGCCGTCCATCTCGCGGCCGCCGAGGATATACCAGGCCTCGGTTTTGCCGTATTCGGAATGAAACAGCCGCCGGGCGGTCTCTTTATCCGGATGCACCTGGATGTGCAGGCGCACGGCGGAATCGAGGAACTTTGTGAGCACGTTGAAGGGAGTGTCGATCAGGTCTCTGAGAAAAGCCACCTCCCCGCTATCGGCCGCGCCATTGGGCGGTTCGGCCCGGCTGAGGCCCTCGTGGGCCGGCGCGTCCTCTCTGGGCGGGTTGATGGCCTCCACCACCGAGGCCAGCCAGTCCTCGGGGTAGCAGCCGTCCTCGCCTTCGCGGCCATGCAGCTCATCGAGCAGTTTGCCCCCGGTGTACATGCGCCAGACGCGGTTTTCCTGGAGTTTTAGAATCATGGAAATCTCCTTGTTTTATACTACTGCGCAATTAGAAGCATAGCAGAATGCAAGCAAAAAGCTTTGGTGTATGGTTTTTTGCGCAGCATGATGCGCAATGATTCTTGTTGCGCAGTAGTATTAGGCTCTTTTGACAAATGTAGTGATGCTTTTTGGTTTCGGGCGGCAAGAATGCCGCCCCTACAGATACGCTACCATTATAAAGGGTAAACGCCGCAAAAGCAAGACTTTTCACAAAATACACTTGATATTGCGCCGGATGACCTCTTCCCCGCGCCAGGCCCAGGCCCGGCCCGCGAGGGGGGTATCCTCTGTGACATGGGCGATTGGATCAATCAAAAATTCCGGCAGGGGCTCTATTTTTGCGCCATGATTGCGCGGGCAGGCCTCCTGGCACAGGTCGCAGCCCCAGACGGTATGGACGCGCGCCATGAGCGACTGCTCCGCCGGGGAAAGCGCGCCTTTGCGCTGCGTGAGAAAGGACAGGCATTTCTCCTTGGTAAAGCCGGTTTCGATTAAGGCCCCGGTGGGGCAGGCGTTTATGCAGGCGCCGCACTTACTACAGTTGACAGAGGATAATTGACAAATGACAGTTAATTTTGCCGAAGTGATGATCCCGCCGAGAAACACCCAGCTGCCGTATTCCTGCGTGATGAGCAGGTTGTGTTTGCCGCGCACGCCCAGACCCGCCCGCTCGGCGAGTTCGACTTCCGGCAGGGCGGTGCTGTCGCAATGCCAATGGAATTCTTCCCCGGGGAAGGCCGCGCGCAGCAGGGCGCAGGCGCGTTCCAGCCGCGCGCCGCAGATTTCGTGGTAGTCCCGGGGCACGGCGTAGCGGGCGATGTTGCGCCCGGCGTAGTATTCCCCGGGCAGCAGATAGGGGAACGCCGCCATAATGACGGTTTTATTTTCATATTCGCATGTGCCCCAGAGGGGCACAACGCCCTCCAGGGGCGCATGGAGATCGGGCAGACCAAGCATGGATTCACCTCCTGACTTTATTATACATGCATAGAGCCCGGAAGGCAAGAGCGGAAATGGCCGGGCCTTCAGGCCATTGCGCGCAGGGATAAAAACTTTTTCGCGGCAGCACGAAATTTTTTGTGGCAGCGCGAAATTTTTCGCGGTAAAGCCTTTTCATCCCGCGCAGTTTATGCTATAATAAAATATATTGCGTATTCTGAGAGGATGGCGAGCGGATGGATCTTGCGATTTTGGGCTACGGCGTGGTGGGCTCGGGGGTGGCGCGGCTATTGGAAAAGAACCGCGCCGGCATTGACGCGCGCAGTATGCACTCGATGCGGCTGAAATATATCCTGGACATACGGGATTTCCCCGGGGATCCCTTCGAATCCCTCGTCATCCGCGATATCGGCACCATCCTGGACGATCCGGACGTGGCCGTGGTGGCCGAGACCATCGGCGGGCTGCACCCGGCTTTCGATTTCGTGCTGGCCTGCCTGCGGGCGGGCAAGAGCGTGGTCACCTCCAACAAGGAGCTGGTGGCCGTGAAGGGCTACGAGCTGCTGCAGGCCGCCAGGGAGCGGGACGTCAACTTCCTCTTTGAGGCCAGCGTGGGCGGGGGGATTCCCATAGTCCGCCCGCTTTCGCAGTGCCTGGCGGCCAACGAGATCGGCGAGGTGGCGGGCATCCTCAACGGCACGACGAATTTCATCCTCACGCGCATGATAGAGGACGCCATGCCCTTCGAACGGGCGCTGCGCATGGCCCAGGAGAAGGGCTACGCCGAGCGCGACCCCGGCGACGACATCGGCGGGGCCGACGCCTGCCGGAAGATCTGCATCCTGGCGACCCTGGCGTTCGGGCGGCATGTATACCCGCATCAGGTGCGCACCGAGGGCATCGCGGGCCTCACCCTGGAGGACGCCGCCTATGCCGATAGGCTCGGCTGCAACATCAAGCTGCTCGGGCGGGCCAGGCGATTGCCCGACGGCCGCGTCTCCGCGATCGTGGCGCCCATGCTGGTCCCGCGGGATTCCTCCCTGCTGGCCTGCGTCAGCGACGTCTACAACGCCATCCTCATCCGGGGCGACGCCGTGGACGACGTGGTATTTTATGGAAGGGGCGCGGGTCAATTCCCCACGGCCAGCGCCGTGGTGGCGGATATCATCGACTGCGCCAAGCATGTGGAGCGCCGCCGCTTCTTCGAGTGGGAGCAGGGCGGGCCGGAATTTGTGGCCCCGGCGGCGGAGGATACCGCCAGGCTATATGTCCGCGCGGCATGCGGCGGCATTGTCAAAGCGCGGCAGGAAATATTGCGGGCGTTCCCCGGCGCGGCGTTCCTGGAGACTGAGGGCGCGGGGGAGACCGCGTTTGTTACCATGCCGGTGCGGGACGGCCTGGCGAGGGAAACCCTTGCCGCATTGCCGGGAATCCAGGCAAAGATGGTGATGCGGGTGGCGGAGTTTTGAGGGGGCAAAAGAACGTCGCGCAGCGATGCCATCATCAGTCACCGCGCCACAGTTGGCATGAAGGCAGATGCTTGTTCGCGGCGACAGCTTCCTCCACGGGAGGAAGCTGTCGCCGCAGCGAATACTGCTCTTTCACTGAAATATGGTCCGGCGACTGATGAAGGCATCGCGCAGCGACATGCAAAACAACTATAAAACACACAAGGAGGCCAATTATGTACTGCCAAAAATGCGGAACCCAGCTGGACGACGACGCGCAATTCTGCAAATCCTGCGGGGTGGCAATGGGGGCGGCGCCCCCTGCCTATCCGCCCCCCTACCCTTACCCCTATCCGCCGCAGCCGCCGGTGAAGCAGACCAACACCCTGGCGATCCTGGGACTCGTCCTTTCCCTTGTGATGCCGCTGGCCGGCCTGATCGTGAGCATCATCGCCCGCAAGCAGTGCATCGAGCGGGGCGAGGACGGCGAGAAGCTCGCCAAAGCGGGCATCATCGTCGGGGCCATCTACAGCGGCCTGGTTATCGTGATCCTTGTGGCCGCGATTGCGATTCCGCTCATTGCGCTTTCGCCTTTGTTTGACGCGGCGATGGCGGAGTTTGCGCTGGGGGCGATGGTAGTGTGATGTTCTTTTTCGGGTTTGCGTCGCGAAAGCTCCCTCAGTCGCCGGGCCATACGTTTGCCGAAAGGTAAATTATGTTGCGGCGACAGCTCCCTACGGTCGTGTCGGCTGCGCCGATCCCTCGCAAGCGAAGGAGCCGTTCAAGACCTTATAGAGGAAAAATTGGCGTCTATCATCTCTCAGCGGCTTCCTCCCGTGGACGAAGCTGTCGCCGCAGCGAATACTGCTCTTTCACTGAAATATGGTCCGGCGACTGATGAAGGCATCGCGTAGCGACATGCGAAACAATATCATGATACATAAGGGGGCCAATCATGTACTGCCAAAAATGCGGAACTCAACTCGATGAAGACGCGCAATTCTGCTTGCCAAAGCAGGTATCATCGTTGGGATGATCTACTGTGGCCTGCTCCTTGTTGCGATTGCTGTTATGCTTGTTACGGTTTTCATGGTGTCCTCATCGCCATATGTAACATATGTATTTTGATTGATCAAAGGAGGCCTTACATGTTTCACCGCCAACCCTCGACCGCCGGGGATACCTCTCCCCCCGGCATATAAACAAAATTACAATTGGAGGTAACATAGGAATGTCCCTTATCGTGCAAAAATTTGGCGGCACATCCGTCGCCGACGCGGATTGCCTGCGCAACGTGGCGCGGATCGTCGCGAACACCTATCAGGCGGGCAACGACGTGGTGGTGGTGGTCTCCGCACAGGGCGACACCACGGACGACCTCATCGCCAAGGCCAGGGAAATCACAGCGAGCCCGCAGAAGCGCGAGCTCGACGTGCTGCTCTCCGCCGGCGAGACGATGTCCAGCTCCCTGCTGGCCATGGCCGTGCAGGCCCTGGGATGTCCGGCGGTGTCGCTGCAGGGGTGGCAGGCGGGCTTCCAGACCAGCTCGGCCTACGGCAGCGCCCGCATCCGGACGATCCAGACCGAGCGCCTGAAGGTGGAGCTGGGCCGCAAGAACATCGTGATCGTGGCGGGCTTCCAGGGTATCTGCAAGTACGACGACGTCACGACCTTCGGCAGGGGCGGCAGCGACACGACAGCCGTGGCTCTAGCAGCCGCGCTCCACGCCGACCGCTGCCAGTTCTACAAGGATGTGGAGGGCGTCTATACCTGCGACCCAAGAAAAGTCAAAGGCGCTCGAAAACTCGACGAGATCACCTACGACGAGATGCTGGAGCTGGCGACCCTGGGCGCGCAGGTGCTCAACAACCGGGCCGTGGAGATGGCCAAGAAATACAACGTGGAGCTGGAGGTGCTCTCCAGCTATACCCAAAATCCCGGAACGATCGTCAAGGAGGCAACTACCATGGAAAAAATGCTCGTGCGCGGCGTAACCAAGGATACCGACACCGCCCGCCTGTCCGTCATCGGCGTGAGCGACATCCCCGGCGTGGCATTCAAAATCTTCAGCAAGCTGGCCGCGAAGGACATCAACGTGGACATCATCCTGCAATCCGTGGGCCGCGACAACACGAAGGACATCTCCTTTACTGTCAGCCGCGCCAACGCGGAGCAGGCCGTGGAGATCCTGCGAGCCATGGACCTCATCGCCGGGCTGCCCATTGTCTGCGACACGGATGTGGCGAAGATCTCCGTGGTGGGCGCGGGCATGGAGACCCACCCCGGCACGGCCTCGAAGATGTTCGAGGCGCTGTATGGCGCGGACATCAACATCCAGATGATCTCCACCAGCGAGATCAAGATTTCCGTGTTGATTGAGCAGGCGCACGCGGACAGGGCCGTGGCGGCGGTACACAGGGCGTTTTTCCCGGAGGGGTGAAAACGTGTAGGCCTTTTCCCCAGAAGGGTAGGAAAAATGCAAAACAAATGCCCGTTTTGGAATATTTTTTCCCAAAACGGGCATAATTTTCTTGACAATGGGCATATGTTTGTGATATGATGAAAACGAAACCCCCAAGAAAGGAAACTTGTGATGAAGAGTCCCGATGTGCGTATCAACCGCCTTACCCTGCACGATATGAAAAGCGTTGGCAAAGGAACGATTGAGTTCCAGGCCGCGGGGGCGCTGCGGCAGAAAACCGCCAGCATCCTAGGTCTATACGGACAAAACGGCTCGGGGAAAACCGTGGCCGTGGAGGCGCTGGATATCTTAAAGAGCATCTTTACAGGCGTGCCGATCCATCCGGGCGTTGTCAACAGCATTACAAAGGGGAAAAGCGGCTGCTCACTGGAGCTGGAGCTGTCGCTCTTTGATGAGGAGGATAAAACGGATTGCACCGTCTTCTATTCCTGCACACTGGAGCCCCGGGACAACCCGAACAAAAGCGCCGACGATAGCAAGCATGACCCGCGCCATCTGCCCCAGCCCGATGAAATCATCGTAGTCGCGGAAGAAATTCTGAAGGTTTCGGGCTTGATTTGCGCAACGGAGTACAACAAAAGAGGCAACTTCGCAAAGTCCAACGAAAATGACTATTCGTTCCTTTCGAAATTCAGCCGCGAGGCTTTGCTTGGCGGCAACGAAAAGATTCTTGAGGGCCAAAGGTCTGTTGCGTTTTACGGAGGCAGGTCCTTCCTGTTCTCAAAGCAGCTGTGGGAAGCCATGCGGGAGACTGAAAAAACAAAGGACATTTGCTATTTGTTCAAAGCAATTCGATACTATGCCGCTTTGAAGCTGTTTGTGATTGAAGAGAAGAGCTTCAGCGGGCTTTTGTTCCTGTGGTGCTGCAGCAAAAAAAGGAAGAGCAGCAAGACCAGGGCCGGAGCCGGGCCGATTCCGTTTTTCCTGGGAAGAAATAAAACGCGAATGGGCCAAGAGATGCTGGAGGCGGCCCAAGAGGCGTTTGCCGCCATCAACGTAGCCTTGGTCAGCTTGATTCCGGGCCTGCAAATTCTATGCAAAGCCGAAAAGCGTTCTCTGGATGAAAGCGACAGCACCTATGAGGTCGAGCTGTTTTCCTGGCGCGAGGGCTTCGATCCATTTTCATTCGATCAGGAATCCCTGGGCGTCAAAAAAATCGTATCGATCCTTTCGGTGCTCATCGCGGCTTATCATGATCCCGGCTTTACCCTTGTGGTTGATGAACTGGACGCCAGCATTTTCGAATTTTTACTCGGCGAACTCATCAGCGTGTTGAAGGAATCCGGCCGGGGCCAGTTGATTTTCACCTCTCATAATTTGCGGCCCCTGGAAATGCTGGACGCGCAGTCCATCTGCTTCACCACCACGAATCCGCAAAACCGCTATATGAAATTGAGCAAATCAAGAGTAAAAGACAGCAGCAATTTGCGCAAAACCTATTTCCGCACAATTTTGCTGGGCGGGGAGGACGAAGCCCTTTATCACGGGGACAGCAAAGCCGCCATCGAATTCGCTTTCGAGGAAGCGGGGTGGGGGGAGCAATGAAGCGTATCGTTTTATTCATTGTGGAAGGCCCAAACGACAAAAAGGCTTTGGAGCTCGCCTTGCAGCGGCTGCTGGATAAAGAGGCAAAAGCGGTCATGTTCGAAACGTCCAGTGGGGACATCACGAGCGATTTTAACAGCACGGACGTGATGAGCGAACTGGAAAAGCGCTGCGGTAACTATGGATATGAGGCGGAAGATATCCAGGAAATCGTCGTGCTGTTGGATATGGACGGCGCTTTCGTGGACAACAGCGCCGTCATTGAGGATCCAACGGCGGTCAAAGCAAGATATGAGGAAAATCAGATTTTACACATGGATCCCAAAGCCATTATGCAGCGCAACGCCCTGAAGCGGGAACGGCTGCGCAAACTGACTGAGCTTTCCACTGTGCCTTACAAGGGCAAGCCTGTTCCATTCAGCGTATACTTTTTCTCCTGCAACCTGGACCACGTGATATGCAACAGCGCAAATAATACGAAGACGAAGAAAAGCGTAGAAGCCGCGGCGTTCCGCAGGGAATACGCCACTGACCCCGCCGGGTTCCTGCGCTTCTTCCGCAAAGGGGAAATCGCCGTCGGGACAAGCTACCCCGACAGCTGGCTCTACATAAAACAAGGCTTAAACTCCCTGCGGCGCGGCTCCAATTTTCATGTGTACCTACAAGACCTCTAGCGAAGGAGGCCCCCCATGTTCCGTGGTATCCTCGCCCGCGCCCTGGCCATCCTGGTGGCCCCGCTGTGCCTGCTGACCGCCTTCATCACCGGGCGCACCGAAACGCCCCCCGAAACCCAGGCCCCGGCCATCTCCCAGGAGAACTTCGGGCTGTTCGAGGCCATCCCGCGCTACCAGGGCGTCACCACCGACGGCGAGAGCTGGTACACCAGCTGGAACCTCGGCCTGCAGAAAACCGACCTGAGACACAGAATCACCGCAAGCAGCTTTATCGCCGTGCCCCTGAAATTCCTGTTGCGGGGCAGCAACCACATCGGCGGCATCAGCGTATATGGCGGCAAGCTCTACTGTCCGCTGGAGGACGGCTCTGATTACCTGAAGCCGTATATCCTGGTCTTTGACGCGAAAACGCTGAAATACACCGGCGAGTTCTATCTATTGCCACGGGAGCTTCACGTGGACGGCGTGCCCTGGGTGGCCGTGGACGGCCCGCGGGGCGTGGCCTACACCGCCGAGTGGAGCAACGCGCCGGTGCTCAACGTGTTTTCCCTGGAGGATTTCAGCCTGGCGCGCACCGTGCCGCTGAGCGTGCCCCTGGACCGCATCCAGGGCGCGGAGGTCTATGACGGCGTGCTCTACTGCGCGGCGGACACCAGGGACAGCCACACCATCTGGGCCGTGGACCCCGAGACGGGCATCGTCACGAAGGTCTTCGACCGCAACCTGGACAACGCCGTGGAGGCCGAGGGCATGACAGTGTGGCCCATACCGGACGGGTCGTTTTTCCACTGCCTGGAGACGGGGAAATCGAGGGTGAACGTGATGTTCAGGCACTATGCGAGACCGTAGAGTATTTTCGCGAAACGAGCGGCAAAAGCTTGCATTTGTTAAATTTTATCTGCGCAACAATTTTCAACAACTCCGGCAATACAAAAGACTAACCGCCCCCCGGTCTGACAAACTGTGGGCGGTTAGTCTTGCAAAGTGAAACATCAATGATGTTCAAATGAGGGAGCATACCGCATTCCGGCAGTACCAAGCACCCTCTGACAATCCCCATTATAGCCAATAATGGCAAGGTTGTCAAAGGGGTGCCTTCATTACAGTCAAGGGGGTGCCTCCATTTATTTTACCCGTTCACCAAACAATCAGTTTTTCACTCCACCGGCCTCTTCCGCACGGCCTCCCCCGCTTTGGCCCCGCCGCGCGCGGCAAGCAGCTGGTCCACTGTAACGAACGTGAATCCCTGTGCCTTGAGCGCGGGGATCAGTTTTTTCGCCGCCTCTACGGTCTCGGGATACCAGTCGTGCAGGAGGATGATATCGCCGTCCGCGGCGCGCTCCATCACGTGCCGGAAGGTTCCGTCCGCGTCGCGGGTACGCCAGTCCGCCGGGTCGATGGACCAGAAAATCAACGGGGTATCCGCTTCGGCCTGCACGGTGCTGTTGTACTCGCCGTAGGGGGGCCGCATGACGGTGGGGCGCAGGCCCGTGAGGCTCTCGATCAGCGCGGCGCCGCTGTTGATCTCCGCGCGGCGGCGCTCCGGGCCCAGGGTGGTCAGGTTCTTGTGGTGATAGGTATGGTTGCCGACCTGGTGGCCCTCGGACACGGCGCGGCGCAGGGTCTCGGGGGCGTCCTCCGCGTTGCAGCCCAGCACGAAAAAGGTCACACGCACGTTTTGTTCCCGCAGGATGTCCAGCAGCAGCGGCGTGAGCTCGGGGTGCGGGCCGTCGTCAAAGGTGAGCGCGATGAGCTTTTGGCCCTCCAACACTTCCATGTCCGTTTCCGGTTCCGGCTCGGTGAACTCGACGCCGCCCCGCCTGGGCGAGAGGAAGCGCCGGGCGAGCATGTTCTTGAGCAAACCCAGGGGGATCTCGTAGCGGTCGGCGGCGTTGGCCCCCGAGCCGATCTGTTCGGGCGGGAAATGCAGGCGCAGGGTATCGCCGTCCAAGGTGAAGCAGGCGAAATTTTCGGCGCTGGCCTCCGTGCCCTGGCGCAAAAGGGAGATCTCCAGCTCGGACGCCTGGTAGAAGGCGAGGCCCCGCAGGCCTTCGAAGGCCAGGCTGGACAGGGCCGGAAGATAGTCGTCGGCCTTTTTGCGGAACAGCGACGCCAGGTCGTACCGCTCCCCGGTGGCAAGATTGAAGGTCATGGTATCGATATCGCTGCGTCCGCCGGATTTCCCGGCGTAGTGGGTATAGCCGCGGAACAGAAAGCTGACGATGTCATCGTCGAAGCGGGTGACCTTCAGGCTGACGGTGAACTCGTCCCCGCCGCGGCCATGGCCGGCGTCCGGCTGCATGCCCTGCCTGAACTGTTCGATCTTTTCATCCACGAAGGCCTGCACGGCCTCATCGATCTGCTGGTTTTCGGTGCGGGGATAGTACACCGATATGTAGGCGGGATCCCACTCCGACACGGAACCGACGGCGATGCCCTCCACGTCCGGCGGCGGGGGCGCGGGCGGCGGCGCGGGGGATCGCGCCCGCTGCTCGTAGGCCACGACCAGGACCAGCACGGCCATCGCGACGCAAACCGCGAGGATTTCCAGCAGAAGCTTCTTTCCCCGCAATTTTGATGATAATCTATCGTTATTGCGCGCACTGCGCATGGCAATTACCTCTCTTGTCAAACCTCACAACATATTATAATAATATATCGCGAAAGGAGGCTTGTCAAGAGATTTATGTGTAAATGTTGCGCGGACTTTGTCGGACACGAAAGTTGTTAGCGTTTTAAATCCGCACCGGGTGTAATTCCCCGCCGTCTTGCGGCGCACGGGGGGCCGGGGCTTGCCCCGGGGTTCATACCTTTCATTGGGAGAAACATGAAAGTATGTCGCTCCGCGATACTCCCTCACCGCCTACGGGCGGAGCGGCATGTTTTTGTGCGGCTAGCTCCCTGCGATTTCCCTCAGCACCTCCAGGCCCTTTTGCAGCAGATCCCACGGAATGTTCAGCGCGGGCAGCAGGCGCACCTTCTCTTTGGCGGTGAGCAAAGCCACGCCCCGGGTCAGGCATTCCGAAACGATATCCTTCGCGGGGCGCGCGGTGGCGATGCCCAGCATGAGCCCGAGCCCGGTGACGCCCAGAATACCGGACGCGCCCTCCAGGGACGCACGAATAAAATCATGCTTGGCGCGCACTTCGGCCAACAGCGTTTCGTCCAGGCGTTCCAGCACGTGCAGCGCCCCCGCGCAGCAGGCCGGGTTGCCGCCGAAGGTGGAGCCGTGGCTCCCCGCCGTGAGCACGCCCGCCGCGCGCTGGCCGAAAAGCGTGGCCCCCAGGGGAAGCCCGCCCGCCAGACCCTTGGCCGTGCTGACCATATCCGGCGCGAGACCGTATTGCGCGTACGCGAACAGCGTGCCCGTGCGGCCGTTGCCCGTCTGCACCTCGTCAACCAGCAGGAGCAAATCCTTCTCTTTCACAAGCGCGGCCAGGGCCCGCACATAATCCGGCGCGAGGACGTTCACGCCGCCCTCGCCCTGCACCAGCTCGATCAGGACGGCGCAGCAGGTATCGTCCAGTTTTAAATGCATGTCTTCGATGTCATTGGGCCTGGCATAGCGAAAGCCCCCGGGCATGGGGTCAAAGCCCGCGTGCAAAGCCGTCTGGCCCGTGGCGGCGAGGGTGGCGTAGGTGCGCCCGTGGAAGCCGCCCTCCAGGGTGACGATGACGGGCCGCTGGCCCGCGCCGAAGCGCTCGCCGCTCCACTTGCGCGCGGTCTTGATCATGCACTCGTTGGCCTCCGCGCCGGAGTTGGAGAGGAAGACTTTATGCATTGACGCGCGCCGACAAAGAACTTCCGCCAGCGCCGCCTGCGGCTGAGTATAGTACAAATTCGAGGTATGCGCCAGGGTATGCAGCTGCGCCGACACCGCATCGGCCCAGCCCGCATCGGCCAGGCCCAGGGTGTTCACTGCGATGCCGCTGCCCAGGTCGATATACTCTTTGCCTGTCTCATCCCAGAGGAGAGAGCCCTCCCCGCGGGTGAACGTGACGGGAAAGCGCGCGTAAGTGTTGGCGATGTATTGCTCGGCGATTTGTTGTGTGTTCATATGGGATTCTCCTATCGTGTTTTTCCTCGGGCGGCAAGAATGCCGCCCCTACAGGCTTTGCTCTGTTCCTATGCTTCTGTAAAGCGCCTCATCCCGGCGCACGGAGCCGATGGCGTCCCAGAAGGCGTTGCCAGCGTTGTTGCTGCGGTATACCACAAAGCAGCACCGCTGTATGCCCTCTTTGCGCATGGCGGCAAGGCAGGCGTTCACCAGCGCCCGGCCCAGACCTTTACCCTGGTGCTCCGCCGCCACGGCCAGGTGGTTGATATACCCCCGGCGGCCGTCGTTGCCGCACAGGACAGCGCCAATAAGCGCCCCTTCCTCCTCAGCAACAAAGCAGCTCGCCGGGTTGCGGCGCAGATAATACGCCATGCCCTCGCGGGAATCCTCGCCCTCGTGCAGGCCGATGCCCGGCAGGGAGGCCCACAGGGCGTACACGGCGGGGTAGTCATCCATCGCCATGGTTCTAATCGTCATAGCGCAAGCTCCCTGTAAAGCAATTGATAGAACACCCGGTTCTTCTTCTTTGTGATTTTGAAATTGTATTTTTCGTAGAGGCGCTGCGCGGCGGCCTCGCGGGGGAGCGTTGAGGTATACAGGCGGAAGTATTGTTTGCCCTGCGCCCGCGCCATCGCGATCGAATGCTCCAGCAGCCGCTTGCCTATGCCCTGGCCCTTGTGTGCGGGGTCTACGCAGAACCACGCCATCCAGACGGCCTCGCGCGAATCTTTTTTGTAGGTGTAAATCCCCGTCGTGCCTATGACTTCGTTGTTCTCATCCAAAGCGACCCAGTAGTCTATAGGCGGCACGTAGCCGGCCAGGCGCATGAGTTCGCTCACGATGGGGTTCCCCTGATGCCCGTACGCCCAAAACGACAGGTGCACGGAGAGGGCTCTGTAGGGGAATACCTTTGACGCCAATTTGACTGCTTGTTTGATGAAGGGCGCGTCGAGGGTACGGATGATCATGGGAATGCCCCCTTGTATGCGGGCGGCTGGCACGCCGCCCCTATAGTTTTGCTAAGATACAAACATCGTCCCTATCCCGGCGTCCGTAAGCACCTCCATCAGGATAGAGTGCTCCACCCGGCCATCGAGGATGAACACCCGACGCACGCCGCCGCGCAGGGCCTGCACGCAGCAGGCAACTTTCGGGATCATCCCGCCGGAGATCACACCCTCGGCCTCCAGGGCGGGGACCTCATCCAGGCTTACGCGGCGGATGAGGGTGCTTTCGTCGCTGACATCGCGCAGCAGACCGGGGATATCTGACATGGAGATCAGGCTTTCGGCCCCCAGCGCGGCGGCGATATCCGCGGCGGCGGTATCCGCGTTGATGTTGTAGACGTTGCCCTGTTTGTCGCAGCCCAGCGTGGAAACGATGGGGATGTAGCCGTTTTCCAGCACGGCCCGGATGGGAAGGGGGTCGACGGCCACGATTTCGCCGACGAAGCCCAGCCGGGGGTCCAGCTGCCGCGCGAGGATCATGCGGCCGTCCATGCCGGAAAGG
>Ga0123353_10005799_pt1 | contig 16305 bp, 17 predicted proteins | sample TergutLab28metaG_3_FD_92763 | JGI IMG/M metagenome (GOLD analysis project Ga0123353, IMG submission 92763) | Labiotermes labralis P3 segment gut microbial communities from Petit-Saut dam, French Guiana - Lab288 P3 | ecosystem: Host-associated > Arthropoda: Insects > Digestive system > Gut ... | reverse complement strand
TGTTCACTTTTATCACGCCCAAAGAACTTGAAGCCTTAATCCGAAAGGGGGCCGTCCTATGAACGAACGCCAGAAGCGCGACATCCTCACCCTGCGCGATAAAGGGCTCACCTACGCCGCCATCGCCGCCAAACTGGGCTTGCCGCTCAATACCGTCAAATCCTATTGCCAACGTTCCAAGGGGAACCATCCTCCCGAGGGCAGCTTCTGCCGCAATTGCGGCGAGCCCCTCGCCCACAGCGCGCAGGTCCGCCAGAAATCCTTCTGCTGTAACCATTGCCGCAACGCCTGGTGGAACAACAACCGCGACCAGCTCAACCACCGCGACGCCCGCACTCAGATGTGCCTCTACTGCGGCTGTGAGTTCGAGACCTTCGGCAAGCGCCGGCAGAAATATTGTTGCCATGAGTGCTACATAGCGGATCGGTATGGCGAAGGGGGCAAGCGATGAGCCGCGCGGCGGACAGGGGCGGATAGGTCCCAACGTCAAGGGCTGACGGCATATGGGCCGGCAGGGAATAATGGGGCGCACATTACAAATTCAAAGGAGTGCAGATTTATGGATGACTATTACTACGACGACCACTACGACGAGCTCCGCGAGCAAATCCTGTGCATCCGCGCCGAAGGCAAATACAATATGTTTGATTCGCCGCAGGTACAGCGTGAGGCATACGACAAGGAATTCTATATGCTTGTGTGCTTTATAGAGGACCACCGGCGCAGCTACGTGAACTTCATCTTGACGGGCAGTTTTGACTAACCTCCGCTTCCCATAAAAGCTCCCGGCCGTGCCCATATGCACTCCGATGCCGCCAGCCCTTGACAAACATCAACTTTAACCGAAAGGAAACGATATGACCAAAGAACAATTTGCCAACGAACTCAATTACTGCGGCCTGGTGGCTATGGCCGGATCAATGTTGGTGCGGGGAGATATCGACGAAGCGGACTACACCGCCCTGCGCCAAGTCCTGCTGGATACATACAAGCCCGTTATATCCAGCTTACGGGGGAAAGGGGGCAGCCGATGAGAAAAACACTGACCTTGGGTTCGCTATTTTCCGGCTCCGGCGGTTTCGAGCTCGCCGGCTATCTCTGCGGCGTCAAACCCGTGTGGGCCAGCGAGATTGAGCCCTTCGCCATCCGGATCACCACCAAACGCTTCCCCGACATGAAGCACCTGGGCGACATCCGTGCCATCAACGGCGCGAAAATCCCGCCCGTGGACATCATCTCCATGGGCAGCCCGTGTACCAACCTGAGTTTAGCAGGGAAGCGCGAAGGCTTGACGGGCAAGGAATCCAGCCTCTTTTTTGAGGCAATCAGAATCATCAAGGAGATGAGAAAGGAGACGGAAAATGAGAAACCGAGATATATCATATGGGAGAACGTCGCCGGGGCCTTCAGCTCCAACAAGGGGGAAGACTTTCGGCGTGTCCTCAGCGAAATCATCCAAATCGCCGAGCCGGGCGCCGAGGTGCCTGCGTGCGACGCGAAAGGCTGGCCCTATGCCGACACTATACTGGGCGCCGGATGGAGCGTGGCTTACCGAACTGTCGACGCGCAACACTTCAGTGTCCCCCAACGGCGCAAGCGAATCTACCTTGTCGCGGATTTTGGAAGCGAACGTGCCGGCGACCTATTATTTGAGCGCGCAGGCGTGTGCCGGGATTTTGCGCAGGGCTTCCGCACGTGGGAAGATACTGCCCGAGCCCCTGCGGATAGCCCTGGAAACGCAGTCGCTTTCGAGCCCGGCGCCGCTTCCCGCTTAGGCGGACACGTATGGGACGGCGAGCCGGTGGGCGCACTCCGGGCCGCTATGGGCGACAACCAGACCGCCGCGGCAATCCCCATTAACACCCAGATCGCCAGCCGATACAACAACCCGGACAACGGTGGCATCGGCGTTGGGGAGGCAGGAGATCCGTCCTACACCCTGCAAGCGGCGCACAGCCACGCTGTCGCTGTCGATAACCACCCCGCCGACAGCCGGATTACACTCCGGGAGGACGGCGTTGTGCAAACACTTTCGGCCCGTATGGGAATGGGGGGCGGTAACGTCCCCCTCGTTCAGGAGCCGCGGGTATACGGCATATGTTCCGAGGGCAGCAACGCTATGAAATCCCCGAACCCCCACAGCGGTATCTATGAGGAGACCACTTCCCGCACCGTTGACACGGGCGGCGGCTGCCGCGGTAACGGCGCGCAGGTCGTTGTGGCGCCAACTTACGCCATGACCGCCGGCGCCTACACTCAGGTGTGCGAAGAACAGTCGCCCACGCTCCAAGCCCGCGACTGGAAAGACCCCAGCTTACTCAATCAGGGGTATATCGTCCGCCGCCTCACCCCGACCGAGTGCGCCGCGCTGCAGGGGTTTCCCCGCTGGTGGTGTGCCGGGCTGGAGACCCTGAAGCCCACCGAAGCGGACATCACGTTCTGGACGGAAGTATGGGAAACCCATCGGCAGGCTGTCGGCAAAAGCAAGAAACCCAAAAGCCGCAATCAGCTAGTGAAGTGGCTGCGATGCCCCCACAGCGATGCCGCCGAATACAAGCTCTGGGGAAATGGGATCGCGCTGCCCTGCGCGCTGTTCGTGCTGCAGGGGATTACCGAGGCGGAGAGAGGAGAATGAGGCATCGTCAGTCGAGCGTCAGTTGCGCATAAGCCGCCGGGGGCGGAGGGTATGCCGCCATGAACGTAATACTTATTAGTTTAACCTGGAGATTAGGAATATGAAAAAAGACAATCAAAGTTATGCCTTGTGCAATGTCTGCAAGCATGAAATGAGGCCCAATTACGGGTGCTCCATTGCAAACTTTAAGTTTAGAGACCACTGTTATGAGCGGATTCGGGTCGGCTATCGCGACGATATTATTCCAGGAACCACTTGCTGTCGTGACTGCAACGCCGGTACAGGGCAACATCATCACCTTGGATGCGCGCAGGAACGTTGCCCACAGTGCCGCGAACAATTCTTCCTGTGTTGCTGTCTGCCCGATGCCTATATTGATCCGATTTATGAGAACACATCAACCTAAAACAAACATCTCCAAAACAAACATGTAATGCCCAAGCGTTTCATGGCGGCATTCCATGCAACTTTCCGGTGGCTTATCCGCAACCGGCGCTTGGCGGCCAAGGAAAAAATCCGACGAAGGGAGAAAATTCGTCACAATGCAATTTCCAACTGACAGAACCTATAACACTATATACGCCGATCCGCCATGGCCTGAACACGGCGGTGGCATAATCCGCCGCGGCGCAAATCGGCACTATGATTTGATGAGTGTCCGGGAAATCACTGAACTGCCCGTGCGCGATCTGGCCGCCGGCAACGCGCACCTTTATCTCTGGACCACCAACAATTATCTCCACGACGCGATCCACATCATGAATGCCTGGGGGTTCCGCTACATAACGACCATTACGTGGGCCAAGGATCGTTTTGGTCTTGGGCAATATTTCCGAGGGCAGACCGAGCATTGTCTGTTCGGCATACGCGGATATCTGCCATATAAAATGATTGAAGGCAAGCGGCAACAGGGCACGACCTTACTCCAGGCCCCGCGCCGCGAGCACAGCCGAAAGCCGGACGAAATGCGCACGCTGATTGAGCGCGTCAGTTATCCGCCATATATCGAGTTGTTCGCGCGCGCAACGGCGCCCGGCTGGGATACATTTGGGAAGGAGGTGGGGCTGTTTGATTTCAGATAAAACACCTGGCGGCTTGTGTGCAACTGGCGCTTATCTGTCAAGGGTAGTTTGTGTGTAAGCGGCCCGCCGGTAACGGCATTGTGGGCCGCGGGATATTCGGAATCAGGGGGATTTATTAACGTTAAAATAAAGGAATACCATTATGGGACAATACTACAGAGCACTCGTGATTGACGCGGCTTATGATTACAAAGTACTGGAACCGTGGGCATTTCCCAGCGAAACCAAGCTGATGGAGCACGCTTGGATCGGCAACCAATTTGTGAATGCGGTATACTCCTTGATTCACAACAACCCCTGCGAGGTTGCCTGGATCGGCGACGATTCCGATAAGCCCTATGACCCGGATGCGGATGCCTATGCAAAGGCGATGCCACGCAGAAACTTCTGCGAAACGTATGATATAGTATGGGGCAACCAACTATGGGAATCCCAACGAGTCGATTTAACGCAGCCAGGGGAATTCTCCGAAGCCCAGTTTTCTCTTGTGGATCATGAGACATCCGACATGTACCTTATCAATCACAGTCGCAAGTGTTATCTTGAGCTTGGCGCATATATCCAATGCTCAACAGTGAAAGACGGATCGCCGGAGGGCCGGTGCCTGAATCCCTTGCCGTTGCTAACCGCCTGCGGAAATGGCCGAGGCGAGGGCGACTTTCGCGAAGGCAACGTCGGTTATGAGGACGTTGGCATTTGGGCGTTTGACGAACTCGAATACAGCGACAAGCTGCCGAAAGGTTACACAAAAAAGCATTTCCGCTTTATAGAACACCAATAAAACACCAAACTCCGGATAACCGCTTCCCGCACCGCCTTCCCCAGGCGGGCCCGCTTACACACAACCTGTTCTTGACCTGTTTCCTTAGTGTGCAATTTGTCCATTCAGCACAATCAACTCGCCCATAACCGCGGTCATTTTCTCCGTCCCATCCGCGAGAAAAGACTTGCTTTGTGCGAAAAACAGAGCGATAATGTCACTCACTACAAATTCCTTGAAAGAAGGGGATTTATGAGCCATGCCCAAGATCATCGCCGTCGACCACGGCAACGCGATCATAAAAAGCGTAACAACAGCCTTCCCGGCCGGCCTCGCCGATGCCCACGGCATTGCCGACGAAACGGTAGAATACCGGGGCCGGCAATACGCCCTGAGCCACCGCCGCTTACCCTACATGCGCAACAAGGCGCAAACAGAGGACTATTTCATCCTGACCCTGTTTGCTCTGGCCCGTGAGCTGGGCGGCTTGGAGGAAAGTATCGTGCTCGCGGTCGGCCTTCCCCCGGCGCATATGAAGGCCGGGCGCAGGGAATTTGAGACCTATTTCACCAGCCGCTCGCCCATCGAATTCCGTTACAACAAATGCCCGCGGATTGTCCATATCGGGCAGGTGCTATGTTTCCCCCAGGCCTATGCCGCCGCCATGACCCGCGTCGGCAATCTTGCGGGCCTGCCCCGCGCCTTTGTCATAGACATCGGCGGCATGACCGTGGATACGCTGCTGCTCCGCAACGCCAAGCCCGATATGGCCTATACCATGTCGCTGGAGGGCGGCGTCAACCGCCTGTTCAACGAAATATCCGGGACACTGTCCGGTGAACTGGGCGTTCGCGCGGAGCAGGATCAAATTGAAGCTGCCCTGCGCAGAGAAAACACGCTCTTTGACGGCAACGCGGTCCGACTGATGGAAACCACGGCGGAGCGTTTTGCCGCGCGGCTTCTGCGGGACCTCCGAGAGAGGGACATTGACCTGCAAACCACCCCCAGCGTGTTCATCGGCGGCGGTGCCCTCCTCCTGCGCCGTTACATAGAAACTTCACCCATGGTGAGAGCGCCAATCTTCATAGAAGACGTCAACGCGAATGCCCTGGGGTACAAGTTGCTGGCGGAGGCGGCATTGCGCAGGTGAAGATTACATGTAAGCTCCCCATGGCCGATGAGCTCGCGGCGGCCCTGTGCGCCATGGGCGACGCAGAAGCGGGGGCGGCGTTCAAGGCGGTACTGGTTTATCTGGCGGGCGGGGAGGTCCCGGCGCTCCCCGCCACCGCGCAAGAAGCCTTTGAGGCTATGCGGCGTTTGATTGACCTCAGCCGTAAACGCGCCAACGCGGGCCGCGCAGGCGGAAAAATCGAAAGTTTTGCTGGAAGCAAACGAGATTTTGTTGGGAGCAAACCTGTCTTTGTTGGGAGCAAAACAGATGAGCTGTCTCCGTCCGCGGATGGCTTCGATGTCTTGGCCGGACTGGACGCATTTCTATAGAGCGAGGTGTTATGAAGCTTGAAAACTGTTACAAGGCGCGAATTCGCGCCGCCCATGCCCACCCGTAAACGTGTCGCCGGCTATACCCGCGTGTCCTCCGGGAAAGACGCTATGCTCCACAGCCTATCGTCCCAGGTTTGTTACTACTCCAACCTCATCCAAAGCCGCAATGACTGGGCTTTCGCCGGGGTTTACGCAGATCAGGCCGTAACCGGCACCAAAGACAGCCGCGCGGAATTCCAGCGGCTGCTTGCCGACTGCCGTGCCGGGGCGATCGATATGGTTATTACGAAAAGTATCTCTCGCTTCGCCCGGAATACCGTAACGCTGCTCGCCACCGTCCGCGAACTGAAGCTGTTGAATGTGGACGTTTTCTTTGAGGAACAGAACATCCACAGCATGAGCGGCGAAGGCGAGCTGATGCTCACCATTCTGGCCTCATTCGCGCAGGAGGAATCGCTTTCTGTCAGCGAAAACTGCAAGTGGCGTGTCCGTAAAAAGTTCCAAGAGGGCAAAACTACGGGCTGCGTGGTTTTCGGCTATGAAATCAGGCGCGGTGACTTCACTGTCATTCCGGAGGAGTCCGCGGTCGTCAAGGCTCTTTTCGCAGACTACCTCGCCGGAATGGGGCTGGAGGCTCTCAGCAAAAAGCACGGTTTTTCATTTAGCGCGGTACGGCAAATGCTGCGCAACGAGAAATACGCCGGGGACCTGTTGCTCCAAAAGAGCTATGTCGCCGACCATCTGAGTAAGCGCCAAGTACGCAATGACGGACAGTTGCCGAAATATCTTATTCGGGACAATCATGAAGCCATTATCGACCGCGCCGCTTTCGATGCGGCGCAGGCCGAAATCGCCCGGCGAGCACGTAAACACCAGCCGAACCCGTGCCCACCTGCTACGTATCCCCTGACTGGCTTGGTCAAGTGCGGTATTTGTGGCGCCAACTATCGCCGCAAGCATGCCGATGCCGGCTCCAAATATGAAAAAATCGTGTGGATCTGCCATACCTTCAATACACGCGGCAAGGCCGCTTGCCCATCCCGGCAGATTCCAGAGAGCATCCTGACAGCCAAAGTCCAAGAAGCAGGCGGTTTTGACGGCCTCGCGGAAATCCAGATTCCTGGCTCCAATCGTCTTATTTTCTTATATGCCGATGGGCGGCAGGCCGATTTATCCTGGCAGCACCCCTCGCGACGCGAGAGTTGGACGCCCGAAATGAAGCAGGCCGCCCGCGAAAAATCAATGCAGCAAAGGAGGCGCCATGAATGCCAATCGTGACCGTCATTCCCGCAACTATTACCTTACAGCAGGGCCTGAACCGGAGCCGCGCCGCCAAACTGCGTATGGCCGGTTATGCTCGTGTCTCCAGCGACAGCGATGAGCAGCAGAACAGCTATGAGGCCCAAGTGGACTATTACACAACCTTGATCCAGGCGAACCCCGAGTGGGATTTTGTAAAAGTCTATTGCGACGAGGGTATCTCCGGCACCAATACCCGCCACCGTGACGGCTTCAACGAGATGGTCCGTGATGCCCTGGACGGCAAGATAGACGGTATCATAACGAAATCCGTGTCTCGCTTCGCCCGGAACACCCTGGATTCCATAGAAGCGGTGCGCAAATTAAAGGAAAAGGGAATAGACATTTTTTTCGAAAAGGAAAACATCCATTCCATGGACGGCAAGGGCGAGCTTCTGTTGACTATCATGGCCAGCCTCGCACAGGAGGAGGCCAGAAATATCAGCGAGAACGTAACTTGGGGCAAGCGCCGTGCCTTTGAACAGGGCAAAGTGCAAATGGCCTACAAACTTTTCCTGGGCTATGAAAAGGGCGCTGACGGCCAGCCGCAAATCGTAGAAGCCGAAGCCGTTACTATCCGCCTGATTTACGCCATGTTCCTGGAAGGCAAAACGTATCGGCAAATCGCGGACTATCTGACGGGACAGGGCGTTCCCACACCCGGCGGGAAAACTATCTGGCAGGCCAGTACGGTGAAATCCATCTTGCAAAATGAAAAATATGCGGGCAATGCCGTCCTCCAGAAAACCTTCACCGTGGATTTTTTGAGCAAGACCACCAAGGTCAACGAAGGGGAAGTACCGCAATATTTCGTGGAAAACAGCCATCCCGCCATCATACCGCAGGAGACCTTCGACCTTGTCCAAAGCGAAATCTCTCGCCGTGCCAAGTTGGGCAAACAACTCACCGGCAGCGACAGCCCTTTCACCTGTAAGGTTATCTGCGGCGAGTGCGGCGGGTTTTATGGTCCGCAGGTCTGGAACTCCACGAAAAGTTATCGCCGCGTGGTATGGCAGTGCAATAAAAAGTATGAAGCAAAGCTGCATTGCGCCACGCCGCATATGGACGAGGGACAACTTCAGCAGGCGTTCGTATCCGCCTTCAACCAACTGCTGGGCGATAAAGACCGCTATATAAAAGCGTTTGAAGACTCCTGCGCCAAATTGGTTGATACAAGGGCATTGGACAGGGAAATAGCCTTGTTGAGGCAGGAATGCGCCGTTGTGGCTGATTTTATCCAGCAGGCCATCACGGAAAACGCCCACGCCGCTCAGGACCAGGCTGAATACCACCGGCACTATGATGGGTTGGTTGCGCGCTATGAGGACGCAAAAGCCAAACTGGGTGCCCTGCAAGCCGAAAAGCGCGAGCGTGTCACTAAGAGTGCGCGCATACAGCAGCTTTTAGTGGAGCTACGCCGACAGAAAGGGCTTTGGGTCGGCTTTGATGAGCATGCCTGGAATGTGCTGGCGGAGAGTATATCGGTGTTCGCGGACAGGGCGATGGCGGTCAGGTTCCGGGACGGGACGGAGATCGCGGTTTGATGTAAATATTACAACACTTGCAGGGAACCGGCCCCTGTCCTGACGCACCCCAATGCGGTGCGTCTTTTTCCACTCCATCGCCCAAATCTTTCAATCCAAAAGCCTTGAATTCGCTCTCGCAATGTGTTTTTAAACATACTGGGCGGGCAGGAAGGAGCAAAATGATAGATAACGAAGAATTGAAACTACTAAGCATCGACCAGGCCTGCGAATGCCTGGGGCTGGGCCGGTGGAGCATATATAAGCTTATCCGGGAAAGACGGCTGAATACGGTCCAGATCGGCAAGCGCAGGCTGGTCACGCAGGGGGCGATCCGCAAGTTTATTGCGAAGCTGGAGGAAGAAGGGAGGTTCTTGTGAAAAAGCACAACGGCGAGGGCACGATATATAAGCATGAGAAAACGGGCAAATGGAACGCCCAAATCTATGTGACGCTCAAAGACGGCACGCGCAAGAGGCGCAGCACTTCCGCCGCCGACCGCGAAACAGCGATGAACTGGCTGGAGGATATGCGTTTGCAGGAGAGGCGCAATATCCCTTTCTCGGAAAAAAGCTGGACTGTTGGCTCCTGGATGGATCATTTTCTGCAAAATCATTATGTGCGCCACAATACAATGGCTATTTATGAGAGAGCCGCGCGGCAAAATATTAAGCCGCTTCTGGGGAAAATCAAGCTGGAAAAGCTGTCAATCAGCGACGTACAGGGCATGGTCGACAAAATGAGGAGCGCCGGTTACAGTGCGCGGACCATTCAAAAAACGCGGCAAGTGCTGTCCGCCGCGCTTAGCAAAGCCATGCGGCAGGAACTGCTTTTCCGCAATGTTGCCGGAGCCCGCATGTTGGATATGCCGGAGTATAGCCCGAAAGAAAGGAATCTCTGGACGGTTGAAGAGACGCGGCTATTTCTGGATGCCGCGCAAAATCATCCCTGGTATTTTGCTTTTCTGCTGATCTTTACCTATGGTCTGCGCTGCGGCGAGGCGCTGGGGCTTCGCTGGAGCGACATCGATTTTCAAAAAGAAGAAATCTGCATCCGCCAGCAAATCCAAAGGGTGGCCGGAGAACTATCGGCCCAGCCGCTCAAAACTAAAAGCAGCCTGCGCGTGCTATCGCTCACACCCTACGTTAAGGAACAGCTTTACAGGATGGCGCAGGAAAATCGCATTGACCTATCCAGGTATACGCCGGACTTCTCGTTTTCAACCGAAAATCTGATTACAAAAAGCAGGGTCGGCACACCGGTTTCCTCGCGCAATTTCAGCCGCGCATTGGATATTCTTTCTAAAAGAGCCGGCGTCCCGCGCATAACGCCTCACGTAAGCCGCCATATGGCCGCCACGCTCTGCAAGGATATCGGAACGCCATTAAAAGATACACAGGGAATTCTGGGCCATTCCAATTCGGACATGACGCAAAGGATCTATCAGCACGGCACAACCGCCATTCAGAAGCAAGCGCTAACGGCCATCGACAAGCTTCTGCATCCGCAAACAGTGGTCGCAACCCCTCGTTGCAGTTTTTCGTTGCAGAATTGCGCTATTTCGGGCTATAAAAAAGACCCCATCGCGGGGATTGCGTCGCCCATGACCTCTGTTAAAAGCTTTGCCGGCCTAACCAAACCGATGCCAAAAGAGCTATTCTCTTCAGGATTTGTCAAGTCCTTTCCCACCCCTGTTAGAAATGGCACGACTTTTTTGGTTCATCTGTTACAAACACGCGTAACTATACGTCTACTCGGCAGCGTTGCAGTTATGCGTTGCAGTCAGATCCACAGGGGTCGGCAAATCAGGCAATTGTGCCGGCTGATTTTGAAGGAGCAATAAAACCAAATATATTTCGATTGGTGGCGCCACCAAGATTTGAACTTGGGACACAGAGCTCTTCAGGCTCCTGCTCTACCGGGCTGAGCTATAGCGCCGCCACACACAGCTTAGCACACCCCTTGAAAATCGTCAATTTTTTACCAGACCAGAAAAAATCGACACAGTCGAACGCTTTTATTCTATGCACCATAAGGTAACACGCATTCCTAATAGCGATGCTCATGCCTCCGTTATTAACTGTCCACAATTCATTCCATCATTTTTGTGCGAATAAAACACGTAGGCTTGAATACCCATTTCGTTCAATTGCATTCGGACCAACTCCATCATTTCTATGGAGGCGGAGCGCAATCCATTCTTAACGCTTGTTTTTGTTTTGTTAAGCATAGACACACGAACCAAAACTTTTTCCCGAACCGGGTGAAGCAAGCGCGCAAGCGCTTGAACATTTTCACTCGAGTCATTAATTCCGCGTAAAGCAACGTAGTTTAGGCGAAATCGATTGAAAGCAATTTCGGACACACAATTAACCCATTGCGCAATCGAAAATTCAGTAACATCGCATAAGCCTGGAATCAAGCGATGCATGGTATCTGCATCGTAATGTACATAGGTCTGCTGAATCTTGCGGATGTTACCATATGATTGCAGAAATAACGCCTGTTCCATGAGTTCTTTTGTCCAACGGCACGAGGATAGGGTGATATCAAACTTAGGGCGGCTTACGCCAATACGACGAACACATTCATGCACAGCGGTAAAGTTGTCCGCTATTTCGCCGATGCCTGTGAACGTGATCAGCAGCGGCTCGCCAAAACGAACAGAATGAACTTTTTGTACTTCCAGATAAATATCGAACATATCCTGCCCAGTCAAGGGTGTGCATTGTGGAATGCTGCCGGAAGCACAAAACAGGCAGCCCATGTAACATCCTACGCTCAACGGAAGCTCGATGACTCTTTTCACAAGGATGCTTTTGCTGGCATCATTGTAATGCAAGAAAAAGCCCGCCTCCAGTATCCCTGACGGACATTGGAAAACATATTTATATGTTTCTTCGTGGCTCCACCCATGCCCGGCATAGGTGTTCTCAACCTGATACGTCTTGATTAGTTTCAGCTTGGTCATGCGCCGTGGCCTCCTTCGAATCAGAAGCTGCCGAGCGGGATAGGAATCCGTTCCAGGAAAGCCTATTCATATCTCGCAGGCAGGCATTGAATTCTTCTTTCAGTAGCGAGCCATATGGAGTGGTTTTGTCGATCTGTATAATGAATATTTCTTTATGGAGGGCATCTACCTTTTGAAAATAGGGGCCAACGATGATTTCATGGTCGTTTTCACAGTAGAAAAATGGAAGTACTCCGTTATATATCTCGAGTACCGCATCTATTTTTTTCTCGCCCAAGAAACCGACGTGCTGACGCAGGTATCGATGCATTGTCAATTCTTTGTTTGTAGCTTTATCTTTTAGTTCCAAGACAAAACGCAGTCTGAATGTACGATTCTTTTCCTTGATCATCCGTCTTAATGTGCGTACAAAAAACTGATCTTCTTGCATGTCAAAGAGCTTCCAGCGATGCAGGGTAGAGCCGGAAAGGACCAGCTCATGTTCCGAGTGCTGCAAAAACTCTTTCCAGAAAGATGACTCAGTGGAGTCCCGCAAGCGAAATCCTGTAATACCGGCACACTTTACCTCGTCAAGAAACTTGACTTCCTTTGCGAGCGCCTTCGTAGCCTTGTCGGCCTCATCAGCGATCTCCTTTACTTTCTTTTGCGCATTAGACACACTAATGCTCGCAAGCATTAAGGCAATAAGTCCCGGTGTGAGACTAATGATTGTCGCGGAATAGTTCGACTGCGTACGGGCGGACCATACAACAAAAGCTACAAGCGCAAGTGCCAACATCCCAATCACTGTGTGTGCTAGATTATTCCTTACCCATTTCCATGTCGCTTTCATCAATGCCATCTCCTTTACTCTTAGTTCCGCCAACCACTTCTTTCATCCGCGCTCTTGGATCGAAACCGCGCATCTTCAATTCATCTTTCAGAGGCATTACGGGCATATATAGTTGCATATATGCGCGCCCGATTGCCCCGTCGAACAATAGCATTTTTGGACGCTCGTGTACCCCGCCAATGCCAAATATGTGGTGATGGGAGATACCAGGATATGGTTCTATATAGTAAATCCGGCTGATGCCCAGTTCGTAGGCTTTCTTTGCACACAGTTCGCAGGGCGAAGAGGTAGTGAACAGAATACCTCCTTTAAATTCCCTCGCACCAAGGGACAAAAAAGCGTTTTCTTCCGCGTGCAAGGCCCGTGTAAATACCGGGCTGTCCGATCCGGTGAAAGAACGATAAACATCTTTGAAACAATAACGTGTTTCCAAGCCTTTGCTGGCCAATTTCTTCACGTCACCATGCATTCGCTTATACGTATCCTGCAATTGCTTATTGAATTCATGATCCAGCGTTGTATCAAAGCGCGTGTCCCCTCGTTCATAATCGCTGTAACTGCTTTTGTCATCATATCCGCCACAGCAGTTGCGTAGTGAACGAAATACGCACGGCAGTTGTCCTTTCGGAGCCTCATTCCATCCTAAGGACAAAACATTAAAATCTCCATCAGTCGTAACAGCGCCCACTTGGCGAGAAAGGCATCCGGAATTTAGTTTTGCTGTAAAGGCGGTTTGCATGCAACGTTCGCGGCGCGTGGGCGGAATCAGTCCAGGATGCATCATTAGAACAACATACCGCATCAGGCTACGTTTAAGTCTTTGAAAATCATGGCCGGGGGTGGTAGAGTCAATCGCGTCCAAGTCGGAAATCGACGTATTAATATGAATATCTGCCTGCTGTATGCATTGCTCTACATCCTGGTTCGTAAAAGGCATGGCAGCTTCCCGGGCTTCACGCACCTCGCTTTTGAGATTAGCGTTGATTTTCCAATCTGGTCTTCCCCCAGTACATAGCTCAAACAATTCATGATATTCATAATCCATCAGATATTGCTTGAACATTATTGCTTGCAGAGTGTGCCCGTCCGGTTTCCTATAGCTATCCGTTTCCCTGCAGAATTTTTTACGGGTATCTTCTTTCAGTTTGGGATATTCGCAAATATCCGCCAGCATGATTTCCATTGCTGTTCTATTTTTTCGCCGCGTTAGACGTTCGTAGCGCGCAGGCTCATCCACATTAATTGAAACCAGATAGAACGCGCTGTAGCGATTGCGGAAAAAGTTCGCTTCGTGGATATTCTTAAAGCAGTCGATCACAACCATGCAGGGCTCTTGTTTTGGCTTGTCGCCATCCACTGCTTCTTCAGCAAAATCTCCGCGTTGCTGCTTTTGATAAAGCTTTATGTATTTGTTGATTTGACGGGCAATCAAATCGTATGCCTCATAATCTAAAGAATCGCCAAACCTCGCGAACGGGTTTCCATAGGCGCGTATGTTGTTTCCGATCAACTGATAAAACCGTGTACTGATTCGCGATTTCCAAGGGGATGTTTTACCTGTGTTGTTTAGCCACTCCTTAAACATTTTGCAAAATTTGGAGAACGGGCCTCCGGTACGGAAGAACTCCCAAAGCTTCTCTTTTTTTTCCTGCTGTGCATTAACATTTCCATCACGCCATTCCAGTGCCTTTTGGGTATGGAACTGCTTTAGGGAGGAACAATTGGCTATAAGTGTCTTTTCGTTCACTCCCGCCTCTTCCATTATGGAAAGTAAACTGGATTTTATCGTCTCGCAGTCGGAATCATCAGCCTGCAGCAACTTCTGCAAGAAGCAGGCAATTTGGTCAACTGCATTCAATTCGCTTTTTTGATTTTCTTTATACTCATCATCCCAAAACAGAAATGTGGTAATGACCTCTCTTGCGGAAATAACGTAGAACGGATACCAGTGCTTATGCGCGTATTTATATACGGCGGCATGAGCTCGTTCGTTTGTGCCCAAGGGATTCACGTCGTTGTAACGCGGAGCGTCAAAATCAGATTCTTCTTCGCTGTCAAATGGTTTTGACAAAAACTCTGCTGCCGTGCTGCATCCGGAGCCTATGCGCCCTGTCAGGCCGATCACGATAAATTTTTCCCGTTGTTTGAATATCGCCTCCGGGTATTGCTCCGGAGCATCTAGCTGTACTGCGTTCTGGGTGGCCACGGCACCGTCCGTCATATTATTCCCCCTCAAGAAGCCTTTTCCTTATTATACCACGTTATAAAGCGAAGCACAAGCACAATTTTTTTGTGGCATCGCCCTGCGACATAAATGAGGGGCTTCTCTATTTACCCGTTTTACATGCCTATGCTTGTAAATATCATGTCCGACATCTATACTGGAGCTATGGAAAACTATATCTTTACACCAGAGCCAGAAAACGCAACAGAAGTCGAGCAGAGAGTCAATGACCTGCACGCAGAAATGGGAGAGGCGGCGGCTCCCTATTATATGTGCTTATCTGAATTGGTTTTTCACGGCTCAGCCGATTATCAAGGTGTGTGGCAAGGGGACCGTTCTGTTCCACCTGCGATCGCGGAGCGCCTTAAACAACTAGGCACTGATCACGCTCTTGCGATAGCTCGCAAGCAAGCCGTAGACACAATCGGAACCGAGCGTTTCGACTACCTAAGCGAGACTGAGTTGCGTGGCTGTAAATTTGCCAAAGTCACGGAAATCTACAGAGATATTATCGTGAGGGAGAAATACACAAACACCAGACTGGCAAGGACCGCTGGTGGAGGAATGACGCTAATAGAAGGCTAGCTTGCAAGGTCCTCACGCAAGAGGGGAAAAACACTTCCGTTTCAACAGTGCACCAAACCCGGAGGGTGAGGGAGGAAGCGTTTAATAATGTGGTGCATGGGATGGGGCGGAAAACGGAAAACAGGCAGGGGGTAGGTCGCTTTTGGCCTTCGGTCGGCTTGCTACTACAGAAAACAAAACAGGAATCCTAGTAAATAAGGATTCCTGTTCGCTTACCCACTCTCCTATGTGTGGTGGGTACTTGGTGGACACGCACGGACTCGAACCGTGGACCTCTCGCGTGTGAAGCGAGCGCTCTAACCAGCTGAGCTACGCGTCCATTGTATTGGTGACCCGGACGGGACTTGAACCCGTGTTGCCGCCGTGAAAGGGCGGAGTCTTAACCGCTTGACCACCGGGCCGAATCGCGAGGGGGGAATGCCAATCCGTGCGCGGATTGGCATAGATGGTAGCGGCAACTGGATTTGAACCAGTGACACTCCGGGTATGAACCGAATGCTCTAGCCAGCTGAGCTATGCCGCCATCGGAACCTGCCCCCCAAAGCTTACTTATTATACACGCATTCGCGGGCCTTGTCAATACCAAAAAGCGAAAAATTTGCGAGAAAACGCTTGCTTTGCGCATGGACATGGGGTATAATCTGAGAGATTACTGATGGAAAGGCTATAATGCATTCAATGAGGAGAGCCATTGCCCTGGGGGCTTTCGACGGCCTGCACACGGCGCACAGGGCCGTGCTGGAGGCCGCAGCCCGGCAGGTTGGGTACGCGCCCGCCGTGCTGCTGTTCGACGAGCACCCGCAGCGGGCGCTTGCAGGCCTGGCCCCGCCCCGCCTGCTCACCGACGGGGACCGGGACGTTATTTTGCGTGAGTTGGGCCTGGAGCTGCTC
>Ga0123353_10005797_pt1 | contig 16306 bp, 6 predicted proteins | sample TergutLab28metaG_3_FD_92763 | JGI IMG/M metagenome (GOLD analysis project Ga0123353, IMG submission 92763) | Labiotermes labralis P3 segment gut microbial communities from Petit-Saut dam, French Guiana - Lab288 P3 | ecosystem: Host-associated > Arthropoda: Insects > Digestive system > Gut ... | reverse complement strand
TTTTTTTTCCTGTGGCGCTGCGGCCTAACGCTGGCCATGGCCTCCTCATTCCTGGGGTTTCTAGATCACACACAGCGACATATCACAGTCGGTAGGACTCCTCTGGACGCGTAAATAGTGCGTCGCAAAGACTTCTACCTGACAACACACAACGCTCACAACAGACAGACAGCCATGCACTCGGTGAGATTCGAACCCACAATCTCAGCAGGCGAGCGGCCGTATTCCTACGCCTTAGACCGCGCGGCCACTGGGACCTGCAATTAAATCACTTAGCTAGACAATTAACTAGTTCAGAGGTCAAGTAGTTGCATAGGTAGGCGGATAATAGGTAGCAGTAGAGTTCCCACTGCAATGAATTAAACACCACGTCATGCAGCCACGTGTGGTTGTGGAGACAGATCTGCACGCGTTCTTAACCTCGGCATTACATGCAAATGAGGGGTCAGCTTTAAGCCCCGGCCGGTTTATGCCCTGGGAAAGAGTCCCTGGTGTCTACTGGATGGGAAGCTAGTGTAGGGTGACCGCACAGATGGTCTGGGAGCTTGTGAGAAATGAAAATTGTCTTATTCCTGCCGAATCGAACCACGACGGCTCCGTCGGCCAGCTAGTATCATAGTCAGTATACCGACTGAGCTTGCCCTACTTGGGGTAGGGAGGCAGTCAGAAGTTCAGTTCCTAAAATAGTTAAAGTAGCAATCACATATTCAATTACGTAACCACAAACAGAGAGTTAATCGGTCATACGAGTAGTTATAGCTAGACGGTCAGAAAATCGGTTAGATAGAACCATTCTAATTGAGTCAAAACTGTGATTATGCTCCACGATGACATGTCGCGCTCACTGAACACCCGTTGCTCTTCTAGCAATCCCTCCTTAGCCCTTCTTTATCATGTCATTTCCCCTTGACGTCGCAAAGGTAAAGGTGTGTCAAAGCGGATGGGGGAGATAATAGATGTAATTGCTAGACCACAAAGCGACGTTCTTATCTGCCCAGTCAGCGCACCAGGTAATTACCAGACTTACTTCTGGCAAGAAGCAACCCATCTCTTACAAACGCCTGGCTTCTTCACTTCACGGGCTCTCAGTCCGTGGAGCGCAGTTCAATAAGTGGATGATGATAACAATATATGAACAGAAGAGACCGCCACTTCTCTTTGTCCTGAGCCAGGCTCATCCAATTCACGCCCTTCTAGTCTACTGTTTTAAAATTCATCTTTATATTATCCTCCTATCCAGGGCTGGCCAACTTCAACCCACAGGAGGGCCACACAGTTCGTTAAGAACTCACATGAGGGCCACAGTTGTGTATACATATACCGAAAGGGGGAAATGGCTTCAATAGAACGCTGTTATTTACAGACATTAAGATACGTTAAAAGTACGATTGTATAACAAGGTAGTAGGCCTTTGACGTTCATAGGGCCGTGCATCGTAATATATTTCTATAGTGAAACCAACCAGATGCACCAATGTCTCAAATTTGTTTTATTTTGGAATAACTCTACATGTTTCGGACGGTCTTTCCGTCCATTATCAGGAGTTCACGACTGTCCATACAGCAACAGGCATACGTCAAACAGATACTGCTGTCTGCTTGCTAGCATTCAGACAGCAGACCGTCCGAAACACGTAGAGTTATTCCAAAATAAAATAAATTTGAGACATTGGTGCATCTGGTTGGTTTTACCACAGAAATGTAGTAGGCCTTATTAAAATCTGTAAAACACAAAGAAATATCGGTTTGCCGTGTGCTACTGTAAAAGTGATGAGTTATCTTTTCTAAACATTTTCTCTGTTAATAAAGCTGTCATATTATGTTCTGTAGATGTGTTACATCACGTTTGTTAAACTGTATTAATGAAACTATTCAGGTGACCGAGGGCCGCAAATACTTCCCTCGAGGGTCGAATGTTGTCCAACCCTGATCTAGTCTACTCTTGTGCGTTCAATTAGCCTTAATCCTCCGGATTTCCCCATCAAAACCCTGTAAGCATTTCTCTTCTACACCTACAAATGCCATATGTCCTACCCATCCCTCCCTCCTCCACTTTATCACCCCAATATTACACGGTGAGGAACGCAAGGCACGAAGCTCATCTTTACACTGTTTTTCCGACCTCAGTTTTGGATCGTGTCAGTACTGGACCTGTAAATAACAATTCATAAAGAAATTTTTCCAGTGTGTTTCAAGTGTAGCGACGAAAAAATTCATTTATATGACCACATAAACACTCTAGGTTGCAAACCATGATTAAGTTTATGATTTGAAGGGCCCTACTGCTGGTACAAATCCAAAGGAATCCCATGTGGAAAAGTGTGCTAATGTTTTCTTCTGCCAATGTAAGTGTCAATAGCCAAACTAATGAGTAAGGTAACACCAAGTGCGTATTTCTCATTGCGGCTGGAAAACAATGAACTCATAAAAAAGCATGTGTGAAAAGTGAGTGATGTGCGTAACGTAAATTGCGTAGGCACAAGCTAACACAGCGTATTCAATAGTGACCAGGCTACGGGATGGGCGGTCCGGGGTTCGAATCCCGCCAGGAACACAAGATTTTCCTCTTACCCAAAACATCCAGACCGGCTCTGGGAGCCACCCAGCATGGGAACGAAGGTTCTTAACGGAGGGTAAAGCTGCCAGAGCGTGATGTTGACCACTAGCCTCTATGCAGCAACGTGGTTAAGAACGAGCAGCGCTCTACCTCTGTTCACCCCACATTCCTTCATGGGATGGACAGGGACAGCTTTTTCTTTGCTGGGCTAACGCAAGAACATGAATTCATTTAAATATCCAAACAACACTGACCAATTACGGTAGCAAGAGTGTGTTCAGCTAATAGTGTAACAGTTTTACCTGTGTCATGTTACGCCTAATGAAACCTAAAGAATGTCTACCCTGCTCGAAATACAAGCACAGTCATAAGTCACTGAGAAAGAGGCAGTGAGGATCTTCAGCAGCAGGCCTAAAGCCAGACGTCATGCACCTCGCGTACTGCTCCATCTATGCTATTCGTCCATCCTGCATCCTTAACAATGTGGTAGTTTGGCACATACAAGTCATAAGAAACGTTAAAACGTCGAATGGTGGCGGAATACAACCACGAACATTCTATTAACGATACCGGCCTTGAGACTCTGGGCAAATACACCACTCGAAAATCCCCCTCGCTGCGCTGCAACGCCCCTTGCCTCTACTCTCCCAGCCATGAATCATTCATTACGTCGACGTATGTTCCACATCAGTTCATAACGGGCGAACAAACAAACTCGTTTCGTCATCGGTCTGCAGCGTCTCTCTGCACAAGTAGCTGAAACGCATTCGGCGAGGAATCGAGATATCGTCTCTCTGCCTGCAGGCACATATCACTTCATTTTTATTAACGAGGAATCATGATACTTCACTGGGGACCGCGGTAGCACAGTGGTTAATGTGCTGTGCTACAAATCGGAAGGTCGCTGGTTCGATCCCAGCTGGTGTCAGTGGATTTTTCATTGACATCGCACTACGGCCCTGGGGTCGACTCAGCCTCTAACAAAAATGAGTACCAGGAGTATTTCCTGGGGGTAAAGGCGGCAGGTGCGTAAGGCTGACAACCTAACACCATCCTGTGCCGTTGTCACGAAATCTGGGAACCTTAACTTCCTGGAACCCTCTGGGCCTGTCCAGGCCTGTAATGGGACTGCTTTACCTTACCTTTACCATCACGTTCAGAAATCCTTGGCGTGACTTTCTCCAAACAGAAACAGAATAAGGACTCGCTACTTGTTCATGACAGACCAAGGATCCGCCCCTTTTCCATTAAAAAAAAAAAAGAACGATTGTAACCAACCAAGAGCTAAGTACCTTTCCAGTTCACCGCGCACAATCAGCTTATCTCATAAAGCACGCCTGAAATAAAACCTTTCTCAAGAAGTCAAGGTGACAAACCATCAGCTATTTGCGATGTGCTCCATCTTATACGGAAGCCGTCCCGTCAATTTATGCCATTCACAAGAATCCGTCACTGGAATATATCCAGAGCCAACAGAATCAATTCTACAGACTCACCCCATGCATTTTTACGTTCGTCATTTGTTCGTCCGTCCTCATGTGTCAGAGGTGACCTGCATCTGGCGTATTTCGTGACGTTTAAAATTTGGGTTCTTCAGCAGTACCTGTCGACGCATTCTGATTTTGCTTAAAATCGGGTAAAAATAACAGACGCTACATATGAAGACCCAAGTGCGTTTATTATCTCTCGCCATGGCTGGACTTCGTAACTGAGACAGACTGCAATTTCTGTGAGGTAGAATCTCAGTCTTAATAAAGACAAGTATCGAGGATTGATGAACAGTAAACGAGTAACGACATTTAAAAAGCAAACTTACAATGTGTGTTAAGCAGCATCTGGCAAGCATTTACGAATGTAATACCTAGGGAGAGTAACAGAGCGAAGGCAACGTGACAGTTGCGCCCTGCGGACGTGTCCTAACTTTTGACTATACTAGTTTACCCATTTACGCTTACGTCCCGCAACTACTACCAAAAATATCGTCAAACAATTTAGTCTAGCGTTAATAAGGTAGCTCGAATATTAATATGTTTTCGGTTCCAATTTCGATCGCAGGCTGCTTATCATTACAGTCCTAAAACTTTCAGGATCGACCGATATTAACTGATATGTTACTGGCTAATCCGTGGTAGAATATTACAACACAAGCAACTTTGCCATTCATACCGGTCACCTATTATGACTGCGCTCGTAGCTAAAAAGAAGGAACTTAAGCACGATGGAGACAGAATAAAATACATATTAGCGGGAAGGAACTCTTTATCTATTTGGAGAATCGAGAAGGATTTTGATATTAGAAGACATCTAGAGACGTAGACTGTAATAATATTATTCTTACAACCTACGTCTCATTATTCTTATAACGCACGTCCCTAGATAACGGCACAGTGCCATACCCTGTGGCGACAAGTAAGCCTAGTTTAAGCGATGCTGAAATTTCGTACACATTTCTTCTTCTTCCTCTTTTTCTTTTTCTTCTTCTTCGGCGGCGGCATTACATCCTCCTTAATGACTTCTCCCAGTCAACTATGTTGTTTGACCTCTCTTTCCGATATGTAATTTTGCATTTATTAATGTGCCTGTACACAATTCCACCACCTGTTTTTTGGTCGATTTCTTGCACACACATCATTTAAATAATGTTGTCCCCGAAGTACTGTTACTCTTTATCAGGTTATAACAGACCAATTCTTTTTTTTTTATGGAATCCAGCTTACAGATTCTACGTGAAGCAATTATACCGAATGCCTCTAGCAAAACCTCGACAATTTGTGCCAGGAGCAAGTTATTTGTTCAAGGGCTACGGCCCTTCAATTAGTAACTAAACATTCATGCAACAATCAGATATAAATTTTCAGCATTGCCGGAAGTAGGGGATTCCTCTCCCTCTGGGATGGATTACATAAATATATGCTGAAGTTGCGTTAAGTGGCGGCTTGAAAGGCAGTAAAAAATAATCCCAAATTAAACTCCGCACCCTTCAGCATCTCTCAATATACTGCTCCCTGCCAGCAATTTAGTGATCCATTCTGTACAAAAAGTTAACATGGGGAAACGACTATTTAATTAGATAATTCACCCTTTCACAAAAAAGAGGGATCCCCTCGAATAAAACACCCACAACGACACCAGGTGGCCCGCCTACCTTCCCACGGCAGCACAATGAGGGCGGCGCAATACTCGGCTACTGTAGCTGGCTTCCCCAGTTCGAGATCTTTAGGTTCGCCGAGCTCAGTATCGTCAAACTTCTTACGAATTTCTCAACGTTCCTCTTGCAGCAGACTAAGTTCTTTAGTGAAATGAAAAGAATCTAAAATTATTGCTTCCATAATCATAAAAATAACTGGCGAAGACTTTATTTTACGAAGCTCAGTCCTTTCTTTATATAGAGTAGGTCTAATTATTTTACTCGGCAAGTGTTCTGTTACGAATTCAATCTATGTTCCTCCCCAATATCACACCCACACAAAAACAGGTAAAATTACGGTTTGTACATTTCAAACTTAACGTTTTTAGAAATCGTACAGAAACACAAAATATTCTGAACTGGTTGGGAATTTGGCAAACAAAAAAACTTGGAGAATTGAACGTAAATGGCAGGGTAGTACGAAATGGATCTTAGGGAAACTGTAAAGTGAAGATATGACGAGGAATTAATTGCTCCAGCATAAGATCTAAAGACGGAGTTTTTTTTTTACGCTTTCGAATCCGGCTGCAAAACCAACTACTGAAGAAACATTCTGTAGTCTATTACAGACTTAGCTGAATGTTGGTAATATAGAGCGGTTAACAACATAATGGTTATTAACATCACAGTTCAATTTTCTAAATTTAAATCTCACTGTTTCAAATCCCATACACAACAGTCTTAATTAAATTCTAATGTGAAATATATTCAGAATTTCCAGCTCTCAAAAAAAATACCGTGTTACAACAATTCTGTATCAACGTTTTTCTTAGAAAGTTAGTAGTCTCTTGGTTAGTCAACAAATTATCTGCCTTTTACGGTAGAGATCCACAAATTTTCCAAGATCTAGGAGCCGCCTCAAAGTTCCAGGCGTCAGAAGGATGACGTAAAAAATTCTCGTCCAGAGAACCTCAAAATATTAAGGGCCTCCTAATAAAGGCGCTCGGGATTTGTGCATGTCTGTTTCATAGAACCCAAAAGGTTCTTTACCGTGCTCATAAATATTTGCTGTTCTAAATTATGGAACCCAAAAGTTTTTACTGGCATCAAGTTCAAAGCAGCACATCAGTGGATACAATTCTTACCCAGTTCAATCCAGTCCATAGGCTCACATTTTACTGTGCAAAATAAATTTTAATATTATCCTCCTACACACATTTAGGTACCGTAAAAGCATATTCTTTGTGATTTACACACCAAAACACAGTACTGTACACATTTCACACTTCCCGTGCTGCTACATGTTCAGCTCATCTAAATTTTCTTGATGCAATCAATCTGACTTACAATTATTATCATTATCATTACCCATAATGTCTCTCTACGACTTGGCAGTGACGTAGTGACGTTGCAGTGTGGCGTGCAGACATTAATTGAGAGACAATTGAGCATCCCGACGCGTCATCAGAGTGAGCGAGGGTTCCAGAGACGGTGCTGCTGCTGCCGCTGCTGCTAATAAAAGTATCAAGGGGTGCAAGTGGCGGTTTAACAAGCAATGTGTCTAGTTAATAGGGTCATATTATCTACCCTCTGATTCCGGTTACTTAACGGTACGCGCTGAGTAATCTGAGAGAACAAAGGCAAGAGCAGCCCTGCATTTACTAAAGCTGTTGGACGACAGAGATGTACTACCGCCTTCGTCGGCCCAGACGCCGGAGTTGATAGTGGAACTCAATGCAGTGAAAAATAAAACAAGAGTTAATACAACACACCTCTCAAAATACGTTATCCACATCCAACTGAGCGATTTAGTTCCGCATTATCCATTTATAATTCTGAGTCTTTTTCCACTTCGTTTACGTTATTTCTGTTTACTTTTTTCTTCTTTATATTTTTCACTACTTGTTCGTTTACCTTTGTTTCAATCATTTTTCTGCTTTCAAAATTCCTTTCTTATCCTTCAGCTCCTCCACTGTTCAATTCATTCATTCTTATCTTCTTCCATTTAAATACTGATTTTTACTTGTTTCTTCTATCTTTTTCAACTTGTTTCTAACAACTATCTTCTTTCTTTCGGTTAATTTTCCTCCCTCCCGTTTTTATCTTCTCTTCAGCCTTATTTCCTTATTTTTCCACTTTTATTTCGTCCATTTCGTCCATTTCTCCTACCCATTTTGTTTTTCGTACCTTCCCTAAACAAAAGTTTCCTTCAGTCGTTCATCCTCGCTTTCTTGTTCCTTTGTTCTTTAGGCCCAAGATTTTTCTTCCCTTTTCACGGACACGGCTTTAATAACACACAAAACAGAACTCTGCCCCACCAGACACGTGGTAGCCATAAACTACTTCTGTAGTACTGGGAAAGCAACTACGATTTGGATAACCTTAAGTAAGTATGTCAACTTAACTGATTAAGGTGTTACAAGTAGAGAATAAGATGGCTTACCTAACGTCACAGTCGAGTGGGGAGTGCAGCTCTTTTCTACTCTGGAGGTCGCAACATCTTTCGTGACAGACACGCCGAGGTGTCTTCTAATCCCTTCAGTGCCATAAACAGGCTGCCCCAATTCACCGTTCACTACCACCCGTCCATTCAGTGCTATGTGAAGACGGTCATAGTGTGAACTCTTTGATAAATTATGTAAACATCTTAATTAAGCAATTTTCTCCATTCCTCTTACGCTCTCCCTGTATCAATTCCGAAAGTCCCCTTAGCAATGTTCTTCCTGTCTCCCTTACTTATTTCTTCCCTTAGAGGGGCAGACCATAAGCTTGGGGACAAGGTCGTAAGGATGAGAAGGATGAGACAAAGGAAACAGCGGTCCAAATTCATTCATTCATACATTCATTCATTCATTCCCTCCTTCCTTCCTCCCTTCCTTCCTACTTTCCGCGGTCTCACAACCTAAGCACCGAACAATCTTTTCGGTTAATCCACTTCCTGCAAATCCACATTCTTCAAACATTCTTTATTTTGCAGAAATCCATTCTCTCCTTTGCACAAACACGTACCAGTAGCGTCCAAGATACGGTAAACGTAACTACCACTCATGAAATTCCATAAATGCCTCAAATTTGTTGTAGAACATTGAAGATGGGACCGACAAGGTGTCCCAAAAGTAGCTAAATAACTACCAACACGCGAAGCTAACACAACCCAGAAGAGTGAAAATCTCATCTACACAGCGGCTGAAGCCTAAAATCTTGAAAAAAGAAGCTGATTTCGAAAGATAAATTTCCTTGTCAGGTAACCTTCTTGAAGTTAGGCTATATCACATAATCCCTTACTAAAAAGAGACCTGAGAAAATTCATTTTCTTCTCATGGTAACAGCTACATTTCTGAGATAGAGGACAGGAAATTAATACATTTGCCAATCACCTTATAGCATACTTTGTAATTTAAAATATAACAGTCAATCCGCTTACGATGCAACTTATCTAAACGTACGAGACCCGCTCCATCTGGCGCCGAGGTTAAGAATGAGTGGAGATATACCTCCATTTACTGCGTGTACAGGGAAGACATTTCATGTACTTTGAAATGGAAGGAAGCAAAAAAATTATACACATTCTTCCTCTTGTGACTAAAGATCGACTTGAATACCCTACAATTATGCTTGTTTTGAAAATCGAAACGGATACTGGCAAGGGAAATAGCGAGTCTCGAGGGGTTGGTTTATTCGCAGCGTAAGGCCATATTTACACAAGAAAATAGAGGAAACCTGGACACGTCGAGTCCGGAATCTCACATGCAACCTAAGTTGACAGAGAGCGCTTAAGATGCACGGTTACCAGTATCGGTAATCAACAGCTACATTCAAGTGATAAAGCTGAGGAAGCGTTCTGGAATGCGAGGCCAGGCGATCTCCAGGCAGCCAGCTGTTGCCTTGGTGTTGCTGACCATTATACGCGATCTCGTGGGAAAGAGATTATATCTCACTCGACAGCTGACTGTGACGTCATGCCCTCACCTGGTCGCGCCACGTGCTCATCATAAATTATATTGTTTTATATGAAGCATCTTCCTTCCAGGGCTTTTAACAGTAGCTGCGGTGACGTAGCGTAGCTGATAAGGGTGATAAACCACAGAACGACCGTGAAACCGTACGATCACTTCCTTACTTTCTGTCTCCGTACTCACTTTATTTTCTCGTCCATTCTCTCCGTCTTCTCTGCTCTTTATTTTCTTTCTTTGCCTCTAAAATTCCTGTATTGCTTCTCTCTTCCTGCTTCTTTCTCTTGTCTTTCTGTTACTTTTAACTGCTTCCGTTCTTTTTTCGCTGTTCTATTTTTATTCGTATGTTTTGGTCTTCATTTACTGCTTCTTTCACTTGTGGGTATTTGCTTTAACTTGTCGCTTCCATTCGTATTACCTTATTCATTACCTTTATTTTCATTTCCGATTTCCCCTGGTTTTTCAAAACTCCCGTCTTTGTTTTACTTTCCTTTATTTAATAATCTTTATTTTAAGGTTTGTGGTATTCATACCATCTAACTGTCCTACGTGAGGCTTCAAAATGAAAATTTACGTTTCTTGCACACTTCACGCCACAATAAATGCAATTACACAATTGAAGTAAGGGTGGTTATTTGGGTTCAAACCCAACACACCAAATCTTACCACATGAGATAAAACACCCTTTTTATTCCGCTCAAATAAAAGAAAATGTGGTTTTATGGCTGTAAAAGGCACGCGACTGAACATGCGCCACGCTTAGAAATTAAATCATTGTAATGGGGGATGTTAAAAAGTTGTAGTGAGGGGGTGGGTATAGGATTACCTTGATGGACTGACTGATTGATCTACAGGATTTGACGGGTCAACAATTCAGACGGCTGGTAGTTGTAAATTCATAAGGGGAAGAACTAATAATCCGGAACGCTTGTCTGAGGGCAGATCGCGCGTCACGTCAATTCAAAATACCCAACTATAATACAGGCTACAACAAAACGAACTGTCGAAAACGACATGAAATTTCCTTCCACTGTCGATCAATATTTGCAGAGTGATTAAAAGTGGCAGTAAAATATGGAGACAAAATTAGACTCAAAATAAATACAAGTTTTGCGAGATTTCAGTTTCTCACAGCGATGTTACGATATTTAAGACTGAAGTCTGGAATCTTACGTTGTGCCGACCTGTAAACAGTTTCCGACGTTTCGAAGGCACGAGGATCCATCGAGATATCAGTTAACTATTTACCAGTCCGCTTGGCCTAAAAACCCAGCATTCAATTTAACTTCTAGTTTGAAAATATCGTAAGTCGATACCATCTAAGCACAGAGAGTTTGGTGATTTTAAACATTTACAGCCTAAAGCGGAGGAACACGAATAAAAGCAGGAAGAGGAGGAGGATGAGGAGGATGAGGAAACGGAACAGACGAAAAAAGAAGGAAAAGAATGAACATGGGTGTAATGAAGGTACTACATTTAGTAGAGTGAGAGCGGAAAACAGATAATTTACTGCTATGAATGTTCGTAGTCTGTACCCGTTCATCCTTCCGTTAGGCGGAAAGCATCCAAAATGCAAAAACGTAAAGGGAATTTCCTCTGCCGTTCACCACGATATTTGAAAGAGGAGGCTCCCAGACTTCTCTGAAAATAGGAGGATTAAGATGAAGAGCTGAACCACTGATGAAATAATAGTGACAAGGAAAATCGATATACTCGAAGGAAAAACTACCCCAGTGCCACTTTTTCCATCACAATCTCACACTAACTGACCCGACATCGAACCCGACCCTTCGCGGTGACAGGCAGGATATTCACCACCTGAGCCATGAAACAGTCTCTTACAGATGAAAGTATTCAACAACAGACCTAAAAACCCATTTAGGCACTGTGCACACGAAAGTTATCGCTGAGCTGCGGCACGGACACCTTATAACTAGGTGGTGATTGTGCTTACGCTAACGGATTTCCCGTCTGGGCGGAGAGCGGGCAAACCTAGCCATCCTAAGACCTATGAGGTATTTATTGAGCAGAGCACCGTTTCTGATGGCCAGGCCACTTCTTGTATTATGGGCAGAAGTAGCATTTCCAGTCTCCGATCTGCCAGTCTTTCGAACTTATTTATGTGCATCCATCAGGTTAGTAGAATATACACGTTACTCCACGACAATGAGCTGTATCGACCCGCGGTATTGCGTCTTGCGGGCTTAATGAAAAACACCGCAGTATATTCAAAATATCTATGGCGATCCTAAAGCCCCGTGGCCATTGATCGAAGAAGTTTCCCATGTCTTTAGGCAGATGACAAGCAGCGTTGGCTGAATGGAAGTGGCTATGACGGCTGTGTGTTTCGCCAAGAGAGCCAAATCGACATGTTCATGTTCACGTACAGGCTGGACAGGACGAGAATGTTAGTCCACCCTTAGCCACACCAGCGTGAATATCATAATGAACCGATGGAGTTGAATGGAATAACGTTTGTATCTCCGTGTTTGGAGGTAGGAGGACGCGTGTTGTACTCGGTAAATTCGGCAGCTGAGAAATGTTAGCAACATCCAAGAAAACCGCTACTGTTAGACTCTTCTCGTCAAAGTTCCTGTTGACTCGTTCAACGAGAAGGGACAGCTGCAGCGTCGTGCTCGGTCTGAGTCGAAAATCAAACTGTTCTTTACGCAGTAATCCGTCCGAAGTCGGTTACTTCACTTATCAGTCGAGTCCAGCCCACTGTTCTGTTGACAGAACAGAGGAACTGTGGAGTCCTTTCCTGGTTTCAGCTTGGATATCACGCGAGCATATTTCCATACTGCCGGGAAATACCGTGTGCGGAAAACAGCGTTGCACACTTTCACGAGAATGCCCACTTGGGTAGATGTTCCAGGACCACACTATTTTGAAATCCCTGGTGGCCTCTTGGGCCACAGCGCTGTAGCTTAAACCGGCGCAAATGGCAAAGGCTAATACTTGTAATTTCACCTGGTTTTTAACCATCTCACTTTTTGCCGGTCACGACGGATCGTTTATCGGCTGCAACAGCACCTCCAGACTATCGACCAAGATTTTAAGCCTTCTAAGAATCTCAGAAAGCGAGTTCTTCCGGAGTAAGCAGGGCGGTGATGGATTCGGGACTCGCTTCACCCGCATTGGCATTTTTCATTACAAATGGTCTTCCGTGTCTACGGGTTCAAGCTTATCACTAAAATCCATTTATTCAACCGCCAGGTCACCGACCTCTGGTCATTCAGACCGACACTCATATCCATCAAAAACACTCGTAACAGTTCATTTCGTACCTCACAGAGAGCAAACTCCATCTCCATCACAAATATTAGCCAGTTAATTGCGATGAGCGCAAGAATCAGTTATGAATGCTAGAGTCGTATGAAATACATTAATGCATTACGTAACCAACAGGTAGGAGTATAAAATATTACAGCAAACGGTACATATAATTACCACTCGGGCTTTCAGGGTTACAATTATTTCAAGGAAGCAGGGTATGAAAATGTGAACTTGATCGAACCAACTCAGGACAAAGTAAAAATAGTAGCATTTTATAAAACAGCAGCTGACCAACAGATTCTATATAAAAAGATTTCTTGAGCAACAGAATAACCGTCACTAAGGACTCGATACCTTGGTCTTATTTTAAATACTAGTTGTGTAAAAAGTTATTCGGTGCTTGATGGTCTGTACACATGAACTATACGCTCAGATACCCCTATCATCTCTTTAGTATTCAGCTCAGGTCTCTCATTATGACTCTGAATTTTTCTTCATTTTAGTAAATCACAAAGGAAACAAGATTTATTGAAAGCGGTACGCACGTGCTCTAGCGGTAGTATTTGGTAATTAAAACGAACGATAAAGAGGCTTAAGTGACGCCCGGTCAGTTGGGGTGAACTAAAGAAGATCGCACCCTGTCGCTTGGTCAGCACGCGCTTTACATACAGCGTCTGGGGCAATGGGGAAAGGGGTGTTTGGTATTTCAAGTGGAGGACAATATAGGATTTAAATCACGGCTTCCGACTTCCGTCTGACAGTCCAATACCGTTTCCGCACCTGATTTTTTCTCTTCTTTTCCATTTAAATTACTCCCCGTCTGAAGTCATTAATTAAAAGACGAGGGTTCTCGCCCGTATTTCCGACGCGTGCAGAATGACCAATAGGAGCTTCAATATGTTAAATACCTTTCGCAGCGCTGGCCAGGGAATCAAAGACCGCCCAGACCGGACATAAATTGAGAGGACAACAAGACTATAATCACAAGGAGCACATTTGGGAGAAAAAAAAAACTTACAAATGGAAGCCGTATTGCTGACATACATATATTTTAAATCCGCTCCACAACAGTAAATAAAGTGTTAATGGGCTTTTCTGCTGTTTGCGCTTATTAAAACCAAAGGATAAATAAAAAAACTTCTTTATTTTCATCGTCTACAGGACACAGGCGTTCTTCTTCATGGGTGGTGGTGTCTCCATTTTTATTCAAAAAAATAATTAAATACAATTACTGAGAGCATTTAAGAACCACGCGTATTCTCCCTTGATTAATGTCTCAGTGTTCTCCTTACACATAAAACTGCAAAAGTGAATACGCAATAAAAGTCGTGTCCATCCTCGTGTTCTTACGCTACTGTACTCAGTATTTTTTAACTGATTTTGTAGCAGTGGTGTTCTGCAAGAAATCTCTCTGACCGTATTTGATTGTGGTGTATAAAACCGCCACAGATTTTACAATGAGCCGCAGTACCCAAAATTAGCATATAGCAAAAGGTGTAGGACCGCATGACCTAGACAGCAAACCATCTCGTAAGATGTCAATTTAAAACTGTTATAAGTGTAAAATGAAATATTTTCTATAACAAAAAATATATAAAGAAAATTGTTACATTAAAACAATTCGAATTATTTCAGATTTAAATCAATACCATTATGTTATGTAATAAGAAAAATTAAATATTAATTGATTTTTCACAGAAATAAAAAAAATACCCCTATTCTAGCATGGAGAACTAATGCGTCGCAAACTTGTTGCTTCTTAAAGGATGTGAACTTGGTCTCTTACCGTGGGGGAAGAGCATATATTAAGGACCATTATGCATAGGGTGATGACAAGTAAGTTTGGACCAAAGGGACAAGAAGTAATACCAGGCGAAGAAAATTACATAATGAGGATTGTCGTAATGTTTACTTCAACTCGCGAGACGAAATCAACGAGCCTAACTTGGAAGGAACACGTATAACGAGCATGAGAGATGTGAACATGAATACAAAATGTAGTCACTTCAGAAATCTAGGCGTTAAAGGAAGAATAATATTAAAAGGGTCTTCAAGGTGTAAGGTGTGAGACTTCGTACTAGATTAAATTAGTTCCAGATAGGCCCACTGGTGGGGCTCTGGTGCAGAATGTATGCAAACACCAGAATTCATACAAGGCGAGACATTTCTTGATTCCTTCAGTGACTGTTAGATTTTCATATACGACTCCATTTCACTGAGTTATTTAAGTTGTCTAATGAATACTGAATTTTAAGAGGGACAGCTCTTGATTCATGGGCATTGGGGGGAGGGGGGGGGGAGAAGGAGGTGAGAGTTTACACTTCAGTAACACATTAAAGAGACAGTTGGTCGGAAAGTAATGTACATTTATAACTGTCTAAGATCATATCCAGTGGTGGGTTTTGCTACTGGTAGTTTTGAAAATTCGAGTTCTGCCACCAGCGTTACACTCGTTAGCTAAATTTTCCGAATTGTGTTTAGCATTACATTCGGGGAGCACAGTACAATCGAGAAAGATTATAAACCTTAATATGTTTAACATGCAAATGTAAAATATGGAGGACTGTCCTCTTACAATTCTCAACCCTTCGATGGAGGTGCTTGAGTGACAGAAAAACAACTGAAGGACAGAAAGCATGTGTGGGAAACGGAAGGTAGACTACAAAACGCAGTGAGAACTATATACAGAGAGTATATCAGCTTGAGTGTGTAATGCAGAGGAAAATGGCTGCAGCCACGTGTGGAAGAAGCGAAACTAAATTAACAATAATATGAATACAAGATTGATCATGACTGGGACCATGTGATGGCATCGCGGGGGGTCCGGCGTTCATCAGGGTCGGTCCTTCAATTGACCCAGAGGGGCGGCTCAAACGAGGGGTAGCTTGTTTGTACATATTGCATCCCCCCTTTGAAGAGCACCACGGATATTCTTCCCTTGATCCTTCCAGCAATCGCGACGCAACAAATGTAGCAGAGCTCAAAGTGTTCCAAAGGATTAAAGTTTAGATTCCAGTTTGCAAAAATTACGCAATGCGTCCGCCAAAGGAATTCAGAGTTTTTTGAATGTATGTACATCCGAATGCTCTTCCTTCGAAACGAATAAAAATTTTGATTAAAATTGGTTTTGTCTATCTATATCAAAGTTGTCTCGTAAATTTTATTATGCCATGAATTTTTTAAAAACCACACTATTTTACACGAAGAAGCAACTGGACATCACTTCTTAACGTCTTATCGCGCAAAACAGTGATAACATAACACAATATCTAATCTCAACAAGTTGTACAAATTTTTACATGCGTGCTTTTTACCTGAGAGGTACGAATTTAAAACCTCGAACCGAAAATTGGCCATCTTCTCTGAGGTTTTCTACATTTTCCTCAGTCCCCCC
>Ga0123353_10005796_pt1 | contig 16306 bp, 14 predicted proteins | sample TergutLab28metaG_3_FD_92763 | JGI IMG/M metagenome (GOLD analysis project Ga0123353, IMG submission 92763) | Labiotermes labralis P3 segment gut microbial communities from Petit-Saut dam, French Guiana - Lab288 P3 | ecosystem: Host-associated > Arthropoda: Insects > Digestive system > Gut ... | reverse complement strand
TTTTCATTTTCCTTTGTTTCTTTTAAATCCTCCAAAAAATCAGCCCCAATCGGAAGAACCCCCCCCCCCCCCCGAGCGAGATTACGTAACATGCTTCTTATACGAGTGTGGTGAGGTGTGCTGCCAGATCGCATTCCTTCACCTATCTGCGAACATTCATTCAAGACATATGTCGGCAGTCCCTTTCATCCTTAACTCTAGGACACATAAGGTGTGATGTTGCAGTCTGGATTCAACATACTGCGAGTATACTCCAGTGGCAGGCCTCTTGTGGAAGACATTAAAACTTAATGGGTCTGTCTTGTTACGTAACGTAATTAACCACGTGCGCCTTCCTTTCATCTGAACACAACATTATGGAACGACTGCTTATAGACAGGCTGCAGAATTAATAGTTGCTGATTTTTTCTCACTGTTTCGGTCTTTTATAAGACTTTCTTCACGGAGATTTGTGTATCAATGCTAGACGTCGACTACAAAATTTCAAAATGTATCTCTTATCCTTAAGTGCTACATCGGAACAGAATGTAGGTTGACAAAACCCGCGAATTAAAGGCAATATTTAAGAGAGGAAACTGACAATACACGACTGCATTTTCATTGGTTCACATTCTCTGTTTTTCAACATAGTCCTCTTGACAGGTGAGACACTTAACAGCTTTTCATATGTTTTCCATTCCGGACCCAAAGAACGCACGGCCCTGCTGCGTCAGCCACGTGATGGTAGCACGTTTGACATCTGCGTATCAGGTTGAACATAGTTCTGACAAGTCCTCCTTCGAGGCCTTCAACAGATGACAATCGCTAGGTGCAAACCCGTTGTGTATGAGGGATAAAACAAGGATTCCCAACCGAAATTTTGCAGCAAGTTCCCAGTCTGCTTTACCGTGTTCGGTGCAGCATTGTTGTCATGGATTAGAATCCCAACATCGTTACGCAGACAGGGAGGGTCTCTCTGCGGACAGCCTCTCGCAAGCTTTTCAGCGTGGCACAGTACTTGTCGGCGTTATCTGTGGATCCACATTCCAGGAAGTTTTCTAGCAACAAGCCCGACTGTTTGCCAGTAGACGATAGACAGCACGTCGACACAAGACGGTGTCATTTGAAACTTTCTTCTTCTTCTTCTTCTTCTTCTTCTTTACATTCTTCGTCTCCCCCTCCTCCTCCTCCTCCTTCTCTTCTTCGTCTTCTTCTTCCACTTCCTCTTCTTATTCTTCCTCTTCTTCTTCTTCTTCTTCGTCGTATTCTGCTTCTTCCTTTTCTTCTTTAGTCGCTTCATCCTCTTCTTTCTATTCTTCTTCCGTTCCTTCTTTCTTCTCCTACTCCTCCTCCTCTTCTTCATCTTATTGTTTTTCCTCTTCTTCCTCTTCTTGTTCTTGTTCTTCTTCTTCCTCTTCTTGCGTGAGCGGAAGTTCTTCGATTCCATATCTGATCGCTTAATTAGTGGCCGGAAAATGATGTACCCATGTCTCATCCCCAGTAACGACCAGACGCAGACAACACTACCGCACACCTTTGAAGGGAACTGGACAGGCCACCCATCTTGCCACCCACATACCTTACGTAAGGTGCTGTAGCACATGCATCTCATGCTGCACAGTGCCTTAAGATAAACCAAGGTCAAACGCCACAGGCCGCGAAGTTACACGTCTCTCCTTCTGTATAAGTCCTTCGATGCTTGTAGTATTGACATCAGTAGTAGACGAGGAAGGGATAATGCATGTCAGTAATAAAGCCTATAAGTACACTTTTGGTTCTGTGCGATTAGGATACCACACAAACATATGGGAAACACTATGACCAGCGAAGTGGCTGTTAGTTTCATGAGCAGGGTTCGTGTGTTTTATTACTTCAGTATTTTCTGAAAGAACTGCTTAGCAAATTATTAATTTCCCTGTAAAAGAGTTTATGAAAGCACACACACACACAGCCCTTGTGTTAATTAAGGGATTAACCTAATAACCGCGAAAAGGGGGTTATACCGAAAATGAGAGCGCAAATTAATAAGTGATGTAGAGTGGCAAGGAGCGTTAAGGCAAACAGGCCTAAAACAAGGGGTGGGTGTACATGGCAGCCCTCTAACGCAGAATATCCTATCGACAAGCGAAACTGCAGTGCAAACATATTCGTTTTCCCATCGCGAATTATTAAGTATTTTTCTTTTAATTTTACGAATAACCTCTGAAGCAAGAGTCTCAAATATGTAACCACTTTATTTCCTGCTGCTGTCCTGCTTATATTATTCTAATTACATAATATGGCCCGAAAGAGTGTCCAAGATTTATTTGAATTAAAAAAAAAACACTTTTACCTTCACAGGCCACAAGAGCCCTGAGTGGTTTGCTATCCCTGAATGACCAGTCAGGTACAGCGTACGTCAGCAACACATACAAGATTGCGTGACATCCTTGTTTTTGAAAAATGGTATGCAGCCCCCCTAAATTTGCATAAACATTCGTTTGACCAGCATATGATTTAAAAGTAAGACCCCCTACTGTCACATGCTAAAGTCCAGCAGCATCATTCAAGATGAATAAACTACAAGAGAAGGTGTTGTGTGTTTCTGCCTTATTTGCATTAAGCTCATTTGTACAGCAGGTCAGGCAAATGTACGAGCATTAAAGACGCCCGCAATCATGCTGTTATGCAAGCAGCAGCCACTGACGGCAGACGCCATAAAATACAACAGGGAGACGGGAAATACAAGGTCATTGTTACAGAAAAATTAATTTAATTAAAATCACTCTAAATGACAATTTAAAGACAAAAGGAAAGCAAGGCAAATTTTATATCTTCAGTCTTTAAAGGTGGTCATAAACGACGTTTAAGTGCAGGCTTAACGCATAAATAAAACGTGACGCACGCTCATAAATACACAAAATTTAGGCCTCACTTCTGAGCATCTCGGTTTCATATTCGCATCTTCTGGTGGTAGTGCGTAACTCTCATGGAGTTCAAACTTACGAACAACTTGCTTCAGCAAGTTGTTCTGAAGGGTGGCAGAACTATTAAGTTAGCCTGCCGATGATTTTCATGTCTGTTGGGTAGCAAGCACCCTCCGGCTTCTAATCTTCTAAATATTGTTGATTCTAAGCACTTGGAAAGCTGTTTGAGGGAACAGAGAATTAGGTAATTAAAACTCTGAGACGGGTTCGTGGAAAAACCAGCGCAATCGCAGAGACTTAGGGTTCGTAGTCAGAACTGCCCAACCCTCAGTTCCGAAAAAAAGTTACTCTGTCACTTTTCAATACGTTTTCTCTCAGGAATCCAATTTTTCTAACAATGCCAACAACAAAGTAAACAAATTCATAGATCAAAACACATTTATTATTCAAACCCTCCTACATGTTTCGGCGTTCCGGCCACCTCCAGGAAACCTCTACCTCATCTCAAAGTACTTCAACACATTTCATATTCAGTCTGTCACGGGAAACAGTATTTGTTTTTATTGCTGTCTCTACGAGTATATAGTGATACTGCAGCTGGTCTGTGTATTTACAACATTTATTATTTTCTACACAGAACATTTTCTATTATACTTCAGGACAATTTTCTGACCTTGTGCAATAAAAAGGCCTGTAGTAAAACCTTATGAATCTTATGTATCGCAAAGAAATGTGATTCTCTTCTGTGTCCTGATGACAAGGTTTTAGGCAAACAACAGGTCTGCATTTTGCATTTAGGTTTTTGTCAATCTTGTTAATATAACTTTCATATATTGTTCCTTCATACGATTCTGTTAGAGTGATCACATCCAAAAGGAAGACGTGTGCCATGGCATGTGAGGCATAAAGCTTTGCAAATCATATTCGTGAGAAAAAATAAAGGGTAATAAACTCGCAAAACCATCAACACCACATCTGAAAATAGCATGGGATAACAATTTTAAGATTGAAAATAATGTGTAATGTTACAGCATACGTAGGCAGTTCATAAAGAAACCGAACTTGTGAAATAACGAACCAGCGAGAGCGCGCAGCACGCTCGCGATTGTGGCGTTGTGTAGCGGGGACTTCAAACTTCATTCTGACACTAGCAGCATCATGTCAAGTCAATTAGGCATCGAGTTACACGCGCTTGAATTAGTGTGTGTTTAGTACTGTCGGCAATTTTTTGCAAATTGATAAGTGAAAGATCTTGAGGAGCAACGCGTTTGCGTCAAATTCTGTTTCAAATAGGGACCAGCTTTTACGGAGACTTTTCAGATGTTGCAACAGGCTTATGGAGAGGATTGTTTGAGCCGTACCCAATGTCACGAGTGGTAACAGTGTTTCAAATCGGGCAGAACGTCCATCGAAGACGACCCCAAATCTGGACGGCCTTCCACGTCAATGGACGACGATCACGTTGAGAAAGTGCTGCTGTGATTCATCAAAATCGTCGCCTAACTGTCCGTGAAGTTGCCGAAGAAGTAGGAATCTGTAAAAGTTCGTGCCACACGATTTTGACCGAAAAACGGAAGATGTGTCGTGTAGTCGCAAAATTTGCGCCGCGTCTGCTGACGCGTCACTCCTTATCCATGAATTTTTGACGAAGCATAAGAAGACTGTTGTCCGCCAGCCGCCCTTCTCTCCAGATTTGGCCCTGCGGACTTCTTCTTCCCGAGGTGGAAACCCTCACTAAAAGGTCGCCGATTTCAGACGGTAGAGGAGATAGAAGAAAATTCGATACGGGACCTTCGCGCCGTCCGGCAGAACACCTTCCAGGACGCGTTCCAGGAATGGAGAAATCGTTGGGAGCGGTGTATCAAGAGTTGAGGGGGGTACTTTGAAGGCGACAGGTTTGATCAAGTTGTAAGTAAAGCAACAAATTTAAAAAAAATTTCGGTTTCTTTATGGACTGCCCTCATACCTGTCGCCGCAGATCAGGAAGTCTGCCTGCGTTTGTATAATATTTTTATCTTTTCATTCCTTTCTCAGCACATTGGTTTAATTAACTCCACGTAGCAGACTACGTGAGCTGATATTTGTTTATATAATCAATCCATTGTTTGACTCTAATGAGGGGGAATGTTAATTTCCATCCTTTAAATTTCTGGCCCTTCTCTTGAGTTAAATAAATGCAGTAATTCCCGTCACAGTTTTTTTTAGGAAAGAGTTTATCTTAATTTATTCTTTCATCTAGCCCTCCGACCGTCTACCTTTCGTCACTGGGTAAAGGAAAGTAAAGTTAATTGATCCTTGTGAGCGCCACCATGAGCTATGATAGACTGGGAGTACTCGATATTCTTTTTAAGATAGAGTCTATCTCAATTTTTTCGTTCACCTACGCCTCCGACCGCCTACTTTCGTCATTTGATAAAGGAAAATTAAGTTTTCTTTTTGGGCGCCACGTGGAGCTGTGACATATTTGGAGTACAGCTGCTCTCACTCCTAATATCACTTGATGGAGGTGATTGGTAAACTCCGTGTCCCATCTGCTTTAACCCCGGAAAAGTAAAGTAGAAACATAACAAGAGGCACTGTATATGTGTTTGGGTGGTTTTGATCTTGTCAAGAAAAGAAAAATCTCTGTCCCCTGCCGCGAAACGAAATGTGAATTCCGATAATTCAGTCCACATTCTAGTCCTTTGGTAAGCGTAATACCGGCCAATAAGGAATACAATTTATAAAGCTATTCATTATGAAGTTTTGTGCCTCTTCTTCTTTCTGATTCCTAGGTAGATTTAAATACCCTTCTTAGGACCTTGCTACTTAACAACCAAAATACTTTGACAAACAAGTCTTCTGGAAGTAATGACGTGTATGCTAGTAAATTTTCTCCGTTTTTCATAAAAATCATTGCGCCTCCTTTTTCAGTGTCTGTTCGTTGAAGCTTCCTTTTTGAGTTGCTTGACCACGAGGATGGATGAACAACTTTCTTCCGAAATGTAGGTCACTAACTGTAAGTCGATACAAAGTAACGTTCCGAAACACTGAATCTTTTTCAGCACCGCTGTGAGCAAGTTAAACCTCGCAGTGTCAATACTTGTTCTTCCTCATGTATGACAGATGAAGATTAGTCTCCATGTAAAACGATAGAGAAAATTACAATCAAGTTTAATGTAATGTTCACAATGCTACAGAGCAGACCGGACCACAACGTAAAGCGTTTAATGGTGGCAAGCATTTAGAAATTAAGTCTGGTCTCCTTTTTCAGACGCGTTAGCAAAATTACGGAAAGCGACGATTAGCTTCGTCTGTCCGTCCGTGTGGGACAACTCGGCTCCCACTGAACGGATTTTCGTGAAATTTGGTTTTTGAAGATTTTTCCAAAACTCAGTCCAGGAAATTCAAGTTTCATTAAAATCGGACAGACCAATACACATTTTTGTCGTGCTTCGCTCATTTCTTCTTAGAATAAGAACTGTTTTAGACAAACTTAGTAGAGGAAATCTAAATATATTTTGAGTTCAAATTTTTACGAAAATCTTTCCGTTTATGAGATAATGTGGAAAAATATTGTAGAGCAGGACAGGCTTCAGATGACAATATGGCTCATGCAGATTGCGTCCTGAATACTAAGTCTACAAATACACACACTCAGGTTGTGCAATTCTCATTGCTTTTCCACTGCAACAATATTTGCACGAACACGCCTCAATGTCACGTTATACGTACATTGCCTGTCTTTTGTTTAAGATTTTCTTCTGTTTCTGTAAGTACTTGAATTCTTTTTTTTTTAAGACGGATTATCCGCCTTCATATTCGGTTGTCTCAGCATTCGGGAGAAATAAAGAAAATTTAACAACTGAAATTTCCTAATTATTCTAAAATTTTGGATCCCACATTTCTATTTGATTTATACCATTGAATAACACACTAGATGCGACACACACTGTAAGCGAAATTCTTTGCCGTAACTATTTCGCCCTCCCTTCGCGTGTGTATCGGAAACCGTTACTTCAGTTGGTAACCCTGATCCGATGTAGGTGGGATCAGTCACGCTTCCCATTCGGAATATCCCAGTAGGGTAATCTAGACAGTTAACTGGGTGCTTGGTGGTCCAGCAAGCCACAGAGGTCATGTCAAACAGAAGCAACGGCATGATTCAACCAGACAACGGTAAGGAAGCCGTATAATTACTTTTGTTTTGTTTAACAGGACATCGCAGAAAATGCGTTTAGGTCACGTATTACGTGACGTAAACTTGACCCCATGCTATTGGGACAAATTTTATGCCATATTGTAGGAGCTATTTCAGAATCATGTCAACCGGAAATCGAATTTTTCATACTTTTTAAGAACATAGAAACTTTCCATTAAGTGTATCCCTGTTAATGGTTGTTGGGACTCTTTACCGGACGTTAAAAAACTGGGACATGGAAGTGACAAACTCACCTGCATCTAAAGCAGAAATGTCGAGGAGTGGAAATGTAACTCCATTCCTCTTCTATGCCATCACGATTTGCTCATTGACAACTTTGTCTCTATCTCTATATCCTTGTGCGTGTGTGTGTGTGTGTGTGTGTGTGTGTGTGTGGCGCTCTGAAACTGCATAAGGAGTTCCATGAATGCTTATACGAAAATTATGCACCTAAAGGTGAAGAAACCCAATCTTTCTACAGATTTGTCCCCATCCTATGTTCCAGTGTGTTCTTGTTTGATATCATACACCTTCCGCGAAATAGATACAAGTAACAATGTACATTTTTTCCAAATCACTGCACATCTGTTGGTAAACATGTGTATTATTACTTCTCTGACATGCTTCGGCTAATAATAATAATAATAATAGTTATCTTCAGGAAAATTATTGGCACAGAGTAGCATTGGATGCAAATTGTACCCTCAATTGTACTTGGTGATACATTACAAAATTAAATGTTGGAATGTAGGTATTTGATATTTTACAGGTAATGTAATTGTATGATATTTTTATTAGGTTCTATTTATATTTCTTTGCAACCAAACACGTAGAAGCAAATAATTTTTTTCTTCAATTCCGGTTGGATCAAAAATCCAGTATAGAACAAAGGACGTATAATGCAGCAAAGAACACAGGATATATTCCGGAGTGTCTTTGGTTAGTATGCATTAGATTGGAAGTGCGTACTGCTCCTACTGGCAACAGCACGAATTAGTGCTCTCAAGATGGCGTTGTTGTGAGTGTAGTGCGAGTTTCTGGCGAAAAGACTTTATAACTTTGCCGGTGTTATTCGCATTCAGTGCTATTATATCAGTTATACTGTGAGTGCAATGAAAGAGTCGAACCGCCCTGCAATGAGTATAGAAGGTTTATTTTGAAATACCGCAGACTGTGGTCGACAGTCGGAAGTATGTTTTTTTGTCTGTGGTAGATATGTTTAAAGAAAGTAAACCAGGTGTTCAGCTACCACTGACGCACGGTCCGTGAAGTCCCGGCGAGTTGGGCGAGTTGAAGATCAACGTATTTATCACCTTGGAAGTACGAGGCGAGTATTAAAGTCATACTAATTGTTTACTCTAATCCTGAAATACCTTAACACATTACACATGTGTACGAGGTCGGATTTTCTCCATAGTCAGTCTGGACACCGTGGTAGTGAGCTTATCCTTGTGCAAATGGAAACTGAAAATTAGTCGTCCACGACACAGCCGGTCTTTCTTGAATAGCTATGGCGGATTACCAGTTAATTTATTACTGTCTTAATAGTTTATTTGTACAGGTATATCTAGACGGCATTTATTGAAAGAATTATTTCCTGCACTTTTATGTATGCTATACGCCTTTGTTTCACACAATTCGAATAATCCGTAACAGTAGCCTTTGACCCCGCTGTTTACACGTTGTAACTGGAACCGATTAGCTGACGCATGTTACTTTTGGATACTTCGTTTGCATTGATGTTAATGCCGTCGTCTGTTTGTTATATACCCGGTGTGACTAATCCAGTTGTGTTCAAAGAACATCGAAAAGCTATTACACTGATTAAAATAAATCCAATGATTCAGCTAAAAGTTATAATTAAGTCTGCATCTTTTAACGCACGTGCAAAACAACCTACAGATCGTGGACTTACAGCTCACGACTGTGCGTAGTCTTGGAGATGGATACAAACTTTTCGACGGGACACGCTCCTTCCTTTCTCAGGGTTGCGTCAGAAGAAGAAGAAGAAGAAGAAGAAGAAGAAGAAGAAGAAGAAGGAGAAACATACTGTTTCCAAAGTTTTTGTTTCCGTTTCCAAGACATGTCGTAACAACCACGTAATACTTAACGAGACGATCTCTCAGGACTGTAAAATTGTTAAAAATTAATACGAATGACTTACTGATTAAACAATTACAAATTAAAGTACACTTTTCTTCATAAAATTAAGTATATTTTAAATAAAACACCATGCTTTTACTTTCTGGTACTTAGAACAAAATGCTGCAGTTGTGAAGTAATTATGAAAGTAACTGCAGTGTCTCTTACGGATTTCATATGCTGGGATGTGTAAGTCTATGTATCGTTGCCGTTTCTTTGACGTGAGACAGACACACTATAATTTCCAAGGGAACCCACTACAGATTCATTTCATGAACAATTGAACGGTTTGAGAATAGAGGGTAGATTTCATGATACAGGGTTATATAAAAAAATTTCACATCCTATATTCCGTGCATTATAATTTATTTATTACACTTCGAATCAAAGAATGCACACAGTTTTATTAAACTTACACAATATTATAAAAAATTATCTCATACATGTTGCGGGCCCCACTTGGCCATGATCAGGTAGCAGACAATAGTGCAAAACAGATATTGGTTTGATTGGTAATACAAGGTTATATTAATTAACATTGGAGCAATTATACACATGGGCCTGTACAAAGAGAGATTCTGTAATTAACACCTTCAGTTCAAGAGCTAATTATCGAAGTAATTCCAAGCCAAAAATGAGATAAAACATCGGTTCGATTTTCAAATGTTACGAATTTATTCTTACCTGGAACTACGAAAACAAGAAAAAGAGTTGTTTGTATAAATGTTTTTATTGATGATTTCGCAGTAAATATTCCAAATGACTCTTCACAGCCTCCATATGCACCTTGGCACATCTGCGAATTGGGTCTGTATCTCACTGTAGTTCATAAGGATTTTCTTTTTATGGAGTGTAACAACCGAACTGCTACGGGGAAATGGATCTCGTGTTTCCTGTTACAGTACAGCGGAGTTGTCATGTGCCCCCAGGGATAATAAGGTGGCCAGGATAGTGTAGTCGCTATATCCAATCGCTAAGGGCTGGACGGGTTTGTAGATTGAATCCTGGTGGGTGTGGGAGATTTTCTGCACCCGTCCAGACGGCGCTAGGGCCCACCCAGCCTCCAATACAACGGGTACTGACTTATTCCCGCCGGGCTAAATTGCCCGAGGTTTGGCGTTGATCACACACCCCCATTTAGTACCGAAGTTAAAGAAAGAGTAGAACTATACTTATACACCCTCTCTGTGCCTTCGTGGCGGGTTATATGGTGAAATTTAACCTTTTAACCCTTATCCCACGGAAAGTAATCTGGGGTGCTGAAGTATGGAAATCTTGGTGTCGAGTTTCGGGAATCACAGGTACTGACAGGGAAGCAATAATCAAGGTGTTACCCCTGCAGTGGTGAAATGGTGTATGTGCGTGAAATGTCGGATGTACAAGCAAAACGTGGAACCGCGAGATGAATTACTTACTTGAATTTTGCTTCTGCAAACTATACAGTCTTGCCGCGTGGTCTAAGGCGTAGGTTTGCGGCCTGTCGCTTGATGGGATTGCGAGTTTGAATCCAACCGAGGTAATGGATGTCTGTATCTTGTGAAAGTTGTGGTTTGTCAGCTATAGGCCTCTGCGACGGGCCGATCATTTGTCCAGAGGAGTCTTACAGATTGCTTTGTGTGGCTGTCGAGCCTTGAAAAACAAAAACCTCTCTGTAACGGGCACACTTATTAAATTAATACCTGCTACAACCTCGATTGACTGACGTCCCGGGAAGTTTACTGGGTGTAAAGTTGGTCATTGTAAACACGTCTTTGAAATTTCGAATTAGAAGTACGTAATACTTACTTACTTACTTACTTACTCCACGGTGCCGAGTCCTTCTAGAGAAGCCAACTGGTTTGCAGCTAGTCAAGAAATTCCCCGCATTTCACGAAACCCGAAGGTTCATTACCGCAATCACAAGCGTCCGCCACCTGTCTCTATCCTGGGCAAGCCCAATCCAGTCCACATACTTACATTCCACCTCCTGGAGGTCCATCCTAATATTATCCACCCATCTACGCCTATGTCTTCCTGGTTGTATCTTTCCCTCCGGTTTCCCCACCAAGACCCTATACACCCCCCTCTCCTCACCCATACGCGCCACATGCTCAGCCCATCTCGTTCTTCTCGATTTTATCAACCGCATATTTTTGGGTGAGGAGTACGTAATAGGGGCTGAAATTAATTCCAATCGAAGCCTTTTACTCTTTAAATCTCCTTACTTACCGTAATTTCAAAATAGACTTATTACGTCATACAAATATATAGGGATTCCAATGTGTTTTCAGAATTCGATGGTCAATAATTGAAAATAACCACTAATGATATATTAGACAAATATAAATTTTTACTTGATCATGCGCAACATGTTTTGGCCGCACGACCAAAATCAAGAACATCATTACAAAAAAATACAAATGGAAGTTAAAAAGCACTGATTATAGTTTTTCCCCACACAGTATCGTTGTATTAGTTTCCTTATCTTTTGGGCTTCGAATTTAGTGAATTTTTCCTCAGGGATATACAATGACACTTGGGCGTCTGTCTGTAATAATACGATCTATGTTGTAGCCTATACGTTTGTGCCGATGTGCTTGATGATGGACGTAAGGCAGAAATACGTTGCTCGTGATTAAGTAAATACAAATATGTGTATTTTCCCCAATGTAGCATTTGGGTGTGTTAACATTTATTGAAAACTTGAAAATAATATTTATGTCCGAATACACTGATGTGGTAGAAAAATATGTTATCGTTTTTATTGTAATTTATTCTCGCGTCTTGTGTAAATCAGACCATCTTGCATCAGGGTTAAAAACCAGCAGGAACAGAAACCCAAATCGTAATTTCCACCGCAGATGGAAGGAAAAAGTTATCCACCAAGATTATGCTTCAGCGAAGTTCCGAGGTATTTTGCTACCGTGTTTAAATAACGGTTTTGCTGTTTTATTTTACTTACGGAAACTCGGGTTACATTGGCTTGGTTGTTTCGTTTTATGATAGAAACCGAAATCAATCCTAGCACTTAAAGAAGGAACAAAAAAATATTCTATCAACGTTCGTAATCCAGTTCTCATATCAGTTAGGGAAACACTATCTACGTCGAAAAGCATCGTTTCAATTAATAAACTTATCACTGTGTTGGCAAACGACATGAATTATATTCTGCAGTATATCAGATGCTAAAGCATACCGACCCACAATCGAAGGTCACACTCCATTAGACTTACTTTGCGCTTTATCTCATTCATTTCCGTGCACTAATTTCATTATTTCACAAAAACCGACTAATACACACACATATTATTCACACCACTGCATTAGCACTGTATTCCTGCGACACGTTTCGGCCTTCAAAGGGCCATCTTCAGGGAGCACGACTGATACATTTTGACAGCCAAATCAACAGAATGTATAAAATTTTTTTTTAATACATTAGGTTGATCTGATCGGGCGGGCAGGCGGGCAGGCGGGCAAGCGGGCAGGCGGGCAAGCGGGCAGGCGGGCAGGCGGGCAGGAAACTTTAAGAAATGTTGATGAGGGGGTTTGTACTAAATTCAGCTGGCTCGATGCACGAACAGTGACGAACAGCTGGGAAGGCGGTAATAATTTACCCGACGATATAAAATGTAGGGAATATCTTGATAAACCGAGATACTGTCAACTTCTCACAGTATGCTCTGCTGTGTGGAGTTACAGGATCTGTAATATAATTGGAAACGGGATTTTCTAGTTAAAGTTTACGTCCACGCGTACTTCGCATGTTAAAATGTCTGGAATGTATGTGTAACATGTATTTGTCGGTTATTCCCCCGACAGCACGGCCTTCGCAGTATTCTCACTCACACAGATAAGAGGTCAAAGTGATACACTTGGTTCGATCTTCAGTACCACTACCAGATGTTTCTAATCGCTAAAACTTGGGGACGGTTGGGAAATTTTCAGGATAATTTGCAAAGGAGTCGTAATGATTACGAAGTATGTTGAGTCGGAACTTGCCACAGGTGTACCTTTTGTTCATTTTGATGGTTTAGAAGAGAATATCAAGCACAGAGTCGATTGAGTTCTAGAAGGACAGAGAGAGAGGGACAAACAGACACGGACAGAGAGAGAGAGAGAGAGAGACAGACAGACAGAGAACGCATTCAGAAAGAAGATTGGAGGATTTCTTATCAGTTGGAATGGGCCAGGGGCCTAGATACTAGGTAAAATGATCAGCAGTACGAGGTTTGTTCAAATAGTATCCGGAATGGAATTGTAGTGGTTGTTCACTGGGCGGGATGTGTTTACAACCAGTCTTGACATGTTCGTACATGTCTTAGCAACTCGTGACGCAAGTTGCAAGTGGCTGCATTTGCTCAGTTGGCTGTAGTAGGTCGCGGAAATAGCACATGCCTTTATGTCATAGCGATTTTTACGATGTGTGAAAGTACCGAACAAAGCATTTGCGTCAAGTTCATGTGAAGACGTGCAGTTTCTTAAGAACATTGTGACAGGTGATGATTCCTGGATCTATAGGTACGACCCTCAAACAAAACAGCAATCGTCACAGTGGAAGGGTTACACGTGTCCGCGACCAAATAAGGGGCGCCAGGTGCGAAGCAAAACAAAGTCATGTTACTGGCGTTTTTTGATTCTGAGGGTATCGTACACCACGAGTACGTTCCCGACAGGCAAACAATTTACAAGGAATTCCACGTGGAGGTCTTGCGACTTTTGTGTGAATCAGTTCGCCGAAAACGACAGGAAAAATGGTGGGATGGCGACTAGATCGTGCACCATGACAATGCACCCGCACACACTTCACATCTTGTGCAGCAGTTTTTGGCCAAACACGACACCGTTCAGTTGCAGCAGCCGCCATACTCACCAGATCTCGCACCGTGTGACATTTTCCTATTCTCAAGGCTTAAGAAAGTTCTGAAAGGACAACGATTTGAAGCAACGGAAAACATCAAACGAAATTCGACGAAGACACTATTAGACATCCCGAAAGAGGAGTTCGCAAAATGTTTCCAACAGTGGCAGAAACTTTGGGCGAATTGTGTAGCTGCGGAAGGGAACTATGTTGAAAACAATTAGGTTTAAAACCCCGTAAGGCTTATCTACTTCATGTACTGTGGTCAGTCCAGATACGCTTTGAACAAACCTCGTAGTGTGGTGAAGAGAATGATGACAAGCATGTTGATTATTATGATGACAGCCGATGCTGCGTTAAATGCGATTCGCACTTGGAGTTCGGACATGCTAGATACCGTATTAAAGATGACAAACTTTGATAACAGCAATTTTATGTCTGATAAAATAATGTACCTTTCAGCTCAGGATGGAGATGTGACAGTCACCTAACGTCGCTCCCGCCTTCAGGTTCACGCATTCATCATGTTATTATCAACCCTTTAAGGAATAATATTTAATATGTGCACCACAAATTTTAACTTTCTGAAATGATACATTCTCATCAGAGAATGTATCTATGTGTCGTGTACAGAGATTAATTAACTGAAAGGTTTTATAACCAAGACAGAAGGCGTTTGCTGAGCGGTGCGAGTTGAGATTTTAAATACAATTCAATTCAATCTTAGTCTTATAGGGGATTTTATGGGTTTAACATTACGGTAATAGGGTGTCTTAGAATGGAAACTTATAGGAGGGTTTATGAAAATCTGTCAGCAGGTTAAGAAGTTGAAATCACACACACACACACACACACATATATATACACGCGTGCACACAGAGTCGGCATGTTGAATTCGAAAGCCTATTTTTGTAGTTTCCAAGAATGTGAATTAGGCCAAGAGGTAATGATTTGCTAGTTCCAGTAGACATGTAATATCTTCACAGAGCAGCAACTAGATGGAATGTCTTCCTCATGATGTAACCAGATAAAGTGCTCGTATAGCATTCCGTAACATAGGGTAATGCGACTTCTTCCGTTAGTTACGTAACTTTACGTACTTCTTAATGGCTTCCTGAAACTTTCTTTTTTCAGTCTCGATTTCATGGCCACCGCGTCAGCTCCATCTCAGCTCATTACGTTAGAAGGGATGGAGCGTGATGTAAAGAGGAAAGATGTGCTTTCCAAGAGACGCCTTTAGGACAGTTTTATAGAATAATACTGGAAGTTACAGATGTTTAAGCACACGGGAAAATAATCGAATTACACCTAAATTACGATAATCATTCAGGCAAAATTACGTGGCCTGAAAATGCTGTATACAAAGAAACGACACTGGCATTTATTATATGAGGTTAATCCGTGGCTCATCTTTTATGATATTTTGCTGAAACTAAAGCTAAATATTAGCAGCTACCCATTTAAGGGTGGTCGTAATGTAGGAAAACTTGTGACAGGATAGCTGATAATACAGGACACGGACCGATATCATCATCTAAAAGAGGGGCCCTTCCCTCGATGTGGTAAATACAACAGTGCAGTTGTGTTGGGAGATAGTGCCAATAAATGCGAGCTGTTCTTATGAAGGTTCAAAATCTCGCAGCACAGATTAATTTTTAACTTAGATTCTGAAGATCTTCATTAAGTAAGGATGCTCTCTTCATGTAAAATAATTCAAAATTTAAACTGCGGTCTTATAATTTAAGGACATTTATGCGGCCTTGGAGAAACTTGATGTCCCCATATTCAGGGGCTGCTTTGAATATTGAGGGTCCGTTATACAAGCAGTATGTTCTCCAAATTAATAATAAAAGACGAAATTATATCATAAAATTTAAGATCAGAGTCTAAAATAATATGCCGTCAAGGCTTAAAAACTCATGATTTACTCCTTTTCTCTTTACGATATTAAATCATTATTTACTTTGAAACACCGGCTTTGTTAATGCAATACTGCTTATTAAACTTATTGGGCGAAATGTTAAGCCAAGGGTTTCTCATTGTGCTGACAGCTCCTGAATAAATTTCGTAAATGTTCATTCATACACGAAATTAATTATAAGAATATAAAATAAAATTCTGTTTGCCAGCCTGTTGGCACATTTATTCGTTGGGAACATAAGGCGCTTTCAGATAAATTCAGCTCTTGTACCTTGGCATGTATGTATGTATGTGTGTGTGTGTGTGTGTGTGTATGTATGTATGTATGTATGTATGTGT
>Ga0123353_10005795_pt1 | contig 16306 bp, 8 predicted proteins | sample TergutLab28metaG_3_FD_92763 | JGI IMG/M metagenome (GOLD analysis project Ga0123353, IMG submission 92763) | Labiotermes labralis P3 segment gut microbial communities from Petit-Saut dam, French Guiana - Lab288 P3 | ecosystem: Host-associated > Arthropoda: Insects > Digestive system > Gut ... | reverse complement strand
GCGTCACCCCTCAATCCACGGAATCGCAAAGACCGAGCGGGATTACGCGGAATAACGGATTACAGGATTGCTGTTTGGACACATGGTTCTGCTCTGCAATCCTGTAATCCGTTACTCCGCGCAATCCCGCTCGGTCTTTGCGAAGCCGTAATAACGCAATAACGGGCATGCATCCCAAGGACCCGCGCGACACCAAGGACCGGGGGGCCGAGGACCAGGGGGCTTGTGACATGTCGCCTGGTGTGTTACTGTGTCTCCGTGATGCGCATGGACCGTGGACAATGGCAGGTTGTCGCGCCGACAACCCGCGGCCGTTTACGACCGCCGACTTTCCTTCGGAAACGATCCGAACAGAATAAAGAAAGGACAATCATGTTCAAGGAAAAGATTCGCATCGGCACGATGGTGACGGGAGATTACGCCAATTACATCCGGCAGATTCTTCCGCATGGGTTTGAGTCGTTCTCGCTGTCGTGGTGGCAGACGCTGGGCAACACCGACCTCAAGCAGGTCGCCAAGGACGTCAAGGCCGTCCTGGCCGGCAGCAACGCGGTGATCAGCTCGCTCAGCGCGTTCGGCAACCCGCTGGAGACCGACGACCAGGCCGCCCAGACCCGCGACGCGTGGAAAAAACTCATCGACGTCGCCCCGCTGTTCGGCGAGAACCTGTGCGTCACCGGGTTCGCCGGACGCATCGTCGACAAACCCATCGACCAGAGCGTCGACCGTTTCGCCAAGGTGTTCGGGCCGCTGCTCAAACGCGCCGCCGACAAGGGCGTCCGAATCGCCTTCGAAAACTGCCAGATGGGCGGCACCTGGAAATCCGGCGGGTGCAACATGGCCATGAGCCCCGACTGCTGGACCCTCATGCTCGATGCCGTTGACCAGGCGCCGAACCTCGGCCTCCAGTGGGAACCCTGCCACCAGATGTACGCGTTGATCGACCCGATCCCGCAGCTTCGCAAGTGGGTCAACCGCGTCTTCTGTCTGCACGGAAAAGACGCCACCGTCTGCTGGGACGTCATCCGCGAGCACGGTATTTACGGGCCCAAGCCGTTCGTCTTCCACCGCACGCCGGGATTCGGCGACAGCAACTGGCGCGACATCATCACGATCCTCCGCCAGGCGAATTTCGAAGGCTCCATCGACATCGAAGGTTGGCACGACCCGGTCTACTGCAAGGACCTCGAAATGACCGGCCAGGTCCACGGCCTCAACTACCTCAAGTGGTGCCGCGGCGGAAGCTTCGTCGAGAATCCGACGAAATAACGGGATCACGGGATCCGGGATTCGGGATCCGCGGTGGGTTGTTGAGTCATGTTTCCAATGGCTTGCCTCCCCGAATCCCGGATGCCGGATCCCGGATGCCGTGTCTTCAAAGGAGTCGCGATGGCCTCGATTTCCAACGTGTGCATGAAGCACCGCGACAAGCCCACGGCGTGGTATTGTCCCGAGTGCGAAGCCGCGCTGTGCGACGCGTGCGTTCGCGAGCTCACCGCCATCGGCCCCCGCGCGTGCCCCTACTGCGGCGGTCGGTTGAAACAGGCCGAACGCCGCCAATCCCCAGCCCCACCGGCGAGCCGGCAGCCCACGCCAGGCCGTCAGGCCCCGCGGACCCGGCAAGGCCAGCCGGTCGCGCAGCCGGAACCGAAAGATCGGCCGGAGGACTCCTACGCCCACGCGACCAGCCGCCTGGGCCGACCCGACCGCTCGGGCGACACCGGCATGAGCGGTCCGGCGGAGTTCACGACGGCGCTTTCGTATCCGTTCCGGGGCAATGGAAAATGGCTGCTCGCGGGCGGAACGGTGGGATACATCATCATGGGTATGTTCCAGTGCATTCCCATCGTGCGGGGGTTCCTGGGGTTTGTCCTGACCGCCTACCTCGTCAGTTACCTGATGAAGGTCATCAACGACTCGGCCAGCGGCGGAAAGGAACCGCCCAACTGGCCCGACATGCACAATTTTTATGAAAGCCTGATCGTGCCGCTGATGCGCGGGGCGGCGTGTCTGGTCATGTCGTTTTTGCCGCTGATCGTCATATCCGTGTGGCGCGTGGTCTCCGTGATATCGGAAAACCCCATGCCGTTCGACGTGTCTCCGACGCTCGTGAGCGTGCTGCTGATTTTCGGGGCCGTCTATCTGCCGATGGCGCTGCTGTCGGTGAGCCTGTGGGAGAGCGTCATCGCCGTCGGACCGCAAAAAGTCCTGCCCGCCATCGGAAAAATCGGTGTGCCCTACCTGCTGGTGGCCGTCCTGCTGGCCGGCGGACTGGTGGCGTTCCAGTGGCTGGAGGCGGGGCTGTTCGGTGGGTTCATCCTCGCGTGTGGGCAACTCTTCGGACCGGCCGGCATGATTCTCGGCGCCATCCTCGCCTACGCCATCGCCAGTTTCCTGAGCCTCTACTTCCTCATGCTCTCCGGGCGGCTCATCGGACTGCTCTACTACACCTACAAAGACCGACTCAAATGGTTCGAATGAACCCGTCCTCGGTCTTTCGTCCTCAGTCCTCAGGCGCGACGACCGTGTTCGAAAAACTGTTTTCATGGTTGGCCGTTTTACGCTGTGAAAATTTCAACAGCGCAAAACGGCCAACCATGAAAACAGTTTTTCGTAATTCGCAGCCCAATGTTTCGTCATTCATGTTACATTCGCACGCATGTCCGACGCAACGCACGAGATTCAACGTTCACTTTTGGCTTGGTACAACCTGCACCGGCGTACATTGCCCTGGCGGGGTCTTCGCGACCCCTACGGAGTCTGGGTCAGCGAGATCATGCTCCAGCAGACGCGGGTCGAGACGGTGATGGCGTATTTTCAGCGGTGGATGGAACGCTTCCCGACCGTGCAGGCCCTGGCGGCGGCCGACCTCGCCGACGTGCTCAAGGTGTGGGAGGGGCTTGGCTATTACAGCCGGGCGAGGAATTTGCACAAGGCGGCGCAGGTCGTCGTCGCGGAGCACGGCGGCCAGTTGCCAAGGGCTGCCCAGGGGCTGCGAACGCTGCCCGGCGTGGGGCGGTACACGGCCGGCGCGATCGCGTCGATGGCGTACGGGCAGGACGAACCCGCCGTCGACGGCAACATCGCCCGCATCCTCGCGCGCGTGCGGGCGGTGCGCGGCGACATCAAATCCCCCGCCGTGCAGCGACGACTCTGGCAGGCCGCCCACGAGCTTATGCCGCCGGGACGGGCGGGCGAATTCAACCAGGCCCTGATGGACCTCGGGTCGGCCGTGTGCAGGCCGCGAAACCCCGACTGCCCCGGCTGTCCCCTCGCCGAACACTGCCTCGCCCACGCCCGAAACCTCCAGCATCGCCTGCCCACCCCGATCCGCGCTAAACCGCTTCCGCACGTCGACATCGTGGTCGGCGTCATTCTCCGCCGCGCGGCAGGCCGCTGGAAACTCCTCATCGCCCGCCGACCCGAAACCGCCATGCTCGGCGGACTGTGGGAATTCCCCGGCGGCAAGCTCCAACCCGGCGAAACGCACGAACAGGCCTTGATCCGCGAAATCCGCGAGGAGGTCGCCCTCGACGCCGCCGTGCTCGGGCCGCTCTGCACGGTCAAACACGCGTACTCGCACTTCCGAATCACCCTCCACGCCTACCGCTGCCGCCCCCTGGCCGGCCAGGCCAAACCGCTCCACAGCACCGCCGTTCAATGGGTCACACTGGCCGAACTGCCCCAGTTCGCCTTCCCCCGCGCCAACACCCGCGTCCTCACCGCGCTAAACGCCTGGGCACGCGAAGCGAACGACGAATAAATGCAGATTTGGCTTGCCTCTTTGCGCTGTCGGACGTTGTGTAAAGCAACACGTCTTGCTTTTCACAACGTCCTACAGCGCAAAGAGGCAAGCCAAATCTGCATCCATCCTTTATGAAATATGTTTTTCCCGTCCGTCGACTTTCGGTATGATTCACCTCGTCGGTGTGACATTTCGAAGACATGACAGTAAGGACAAGGAGACGTCTATGCGAACGACCTTATGGGTTCTCTGTGTGGTGGTGGCGGCGATGATGACTCTGCCGTGCGCGGCGCAGCGGGGCGATTTTGTGCTCAAGCCCAACATGGACGAACTCAAGTGCGCGATGCCCGACGAAAATTACCGTCTCACCGGCGGAGCGCCGGGCATGCTGTTCATCGGCGACGAGGACGTCAAACTCGAACTGGCCTTCAAGAAGGGCGCCGACAGCGGCGAGGTGGCGTTCGCCATCGAGATTCAGGAGATCGGCACGCGAACGCCAGGCCGCTTCGCCAAACCCGACGACCTGGTCGGAACCACGGCCGGCACGCCGTTGGTCGAACTGATCGGCAAACCCGTCACGCATCCGTTCAAGGTCACCTTCGGCGAGGCGGACGAACTGGCGTTCACCGTCGAAAAACTGCCCGTGCCCAAGCGGTTCGGCACATTCGCGCTGATTCTGGTCCGCGGCGACAAGCGGCAATACCTGGGCAACTGCTGCCGACTGCCGCAGCCTCGCGAGTACGGACACATCGAGAACACGCCCGTGTTCGGTGAAGGCCAAATCATGGCCGACCGCCAATTCCTCAAACGGGCCCAGCAGTATTACCGCATGGGCATTCGCGGCTGGCGGAGCGAGTTGAGCTGGTCGGAGGTCGAACCGGGCAAGTACGTCTGGGACGACTACGACAAAATTTTCAACGCCGCCGAAGCGGCCGGGCTGAAGGTGATGGTCACGCTGGGCGGACACCCGCGCTGGACCTGGGCGTTCCGCGACGACCCCACGCCCGCCAGCGGATGGCAGCCCAACACGGCCGGCTACGGCGGAACCGGCGACTGGCTGTGCCAACCGAAGTTCTACCCGCAGTACGAAACCTGGATCAAAGCGTTTTGCGAACGGTACTGGAAGGACGGCCAGGGCGCGTTGTGGGGCCTGGAAAACTACAACGAACCGTGGGAAGGCGGCGGAATCAGCGGCTGGGCGCGGGACATGATCGAATACCGCGAGATTCAGCGGACCATCGCCCGCGGGGCCCGCGCGGTCAGCCCGGACATCCGGCTGCTGGCGGCGTCCTCGATTATGAACACCGAGGACAAACTCTACAGCGACGGGTCGAACGAGTTCGACCAGTACGTGGACGTGTTCACGGACCACTACGTCGTGCCGGCGAACTGTTACGGTCCGATGGTGGCGGCCAAACACGGAAAGTGGTCGATGGAGACCGAGACGTGGTTCGTCAACACGGAGTATTTGCTGCCGCAGGCGGTGGCGCAGTTCATGGCGTCGGGGCAGAAGCGGATCGCGCCGTGGCATCCGTGCATGTTGTTTGACGGGCTGCCCGGTGTGCCGGACGAGCGGATTGTGCCCGCTCCGATCGTGGCCGCGACGGCGGCGTTTAACTATTTCGTCACCGGCAAGGAATTCGAGCGCGTCGTGTTCCTGAACCATCTTCCGTGGGTGTTCCAGTTCGGAAAGGACGACGACAAGGACGCCCTGCTGGTGATGTTCGGCCAGTTGATGAGCATCGGAGACGACAGCCCGAAGGCGAGGCTGTGGGCGCAGGTGGACAGCGCCGACGGCGGCCAGATGGAGATCGACAACAGCGACGGCCTGCTGAAATTCCACGACCTCGCGGGCAATCCGACCTACGTGGGCGAGAAAACCGTCACGCTGCCGATGACCGTGTTCCCGACGTACATCCTGTGCGAAAAAGGCCCCAAGGCGGCGGCCGAGCGGATCAAGGCGGCCAAAATCACCGGCAAACGGCCTGTGGAGATCATCCCGCGCGACTTCGACCGCCCGCTCGCCAGCGGCGACGCACACCTCACGGTGGACCTCCACAACTGCCTCAACCGCGAAATCACCGGCAAGCTGACCACGATACCGCCGAAGGAAATCTTCAACGGCGGCACCCTCCTGTCCCCCCAACTGACCATCCCCGCCGGCGCGACCGTCCGACTCCAACTGCCCATCACCGCCGTCAATGCCACGCCGCTGCCGGGCAACGCCTATCCGTGCACGTTCAAATTCGAAAGCGATGCCGGCAACGCCGAGTACGCCGAAGTGCTGCACGTCACGGCCGCACCCAAGGCGAAAATCACCATCGACGGAAACCTCGACGACTGGAAGGACGTCCCCGGCGTGACGGTGATCGCCGGACCCGTCAAGGCCGACCGGACCGAACTGTACCGCCGCCCCTGGCTGGACCTGAAGGACCAGTTGCCCGACGGTTCCTTCGCGGAGTTCAAGCTGGCCTGGGACGAGGACTATTTGTACGTCGCCGCCCGCGTCCGCGACAAAACGCCCGACGCCAGCGGGCCGCGCCTGGAAGGCCGCGACGAGAACGCCTACTTCCACACGGCCGCTTCGGACAAAAAATCGCCGTACAAGGAGTTCCTGGAACAGGAGAAGTACAAGGGCAAGAGTTTCGCCGACGTTCCGTGGGTGTACTGCGCCAGCCCGGAAGCCGACAGCCCCTACCGCCGCGACCGGCTCCAGATCGCCATCAGCGCTTCGCCGAAGAAACCGATATCGTCGTTCGAGGAGGCCGTGTTGGGCAAGTCGCAGCCCGCCACGCTGAACTGGCACGACCTGACGCCGACCCTCGACCGCGTTCCGTTCGGCTTCCATGTCGTGCCGGACACCGACTATGAATATTCGCTCTACCTCTGCGGCGACGGGAAAAGCGAGTGTTGGCGTCAATTGGCGCCGGGCGTGCCCCGCATTCACGACTACCCCCGCCAGCCTCGCGGTGAGAAGACCACCGGCCCGGTCAAGAACGCCAAACACGTCGTGAAGCTCGACGGCGACACGTTCACCTACGAATTGGCCATTCCGCGCGAGGAAATCCCGACGGTGAAGTTGGAACCCGGCACGGTGCTGGGCATCATGCTCCGCGCGGGCGACAACCACGGTCTGCACACCGACCTCGGCGTGGACAAAGCCTCCACCAAACTCAACGGCTTGACACTGCACCCGTATTGGGAACGCACCATGAACTGCGGCATGCAGTGGACGCTGACGAAGTGAGTTGGGGTGGGCGTAATTATTTTCACCACAGAGGCACAGAGAGACACAGAGTAGGACATTGGTGTTCGAAAGGTGTTTCGCGACGGCTTGCCTCTTTGCGCTGTAGGGCGTTGTGTAAAGCAAAAACGTTTTGCTTTACACAACGCCCTACAGCGCAAAGAGGCAAGCCATATTTACAACGGATCGCCCTCGCCCAGTGATGTGGCGAGTTTGGTCAGGGCGGCGCGGAGGGCGGCGACTTCGGATTCGAGGGTGGTTACTCGCGATTCCAGCGATACGCTGGATGACGCACTCGGCGTGGCGATCCTGACCGCCGGTGTGCCCACCGCGGCGGCCTCTCCTCCTCCGCCCATCGCTTCGCTCGGGTGGATTCCCGGCGCGAGGGTTTGGGCGAACCGTCCTGCCCGGCTGCCGGGCAGGGGCGGCAGGTGGCGGATCAGCGGCGGGGTGCGCTGCATCAAGGCGTCAAGCACGTTCTGCACCATCTCCATGTTCTCGAACGGGTACATTCGCGACGCCCTGCCCCGCAATTCGCCCAGCGTCTGCGGGCCTCGCAACAGCAGTTCGCACAGCAGCGACAGCTCGGCCGGTCGCGATTCGAGCGTGTCGGTGAGCGTGTGTTTGTATTTGGTCACGCGGGCCCCGAGCGCGTCGGCGAACACGACGGCCCCCCGTTCTCGCAGCCCCTCCAGGGCGGCCACCACGTCGGACTCCGCCAGCGACGTCACCGGGTCGCGGTTGTTCAACTGATTGCACCCCGATACGAGCGCGTTGAGCGTCAGCGGGTACTGATTGGGCGTGGTGAGTTCCTTCTCGATCAACACACCCAGCACACGGGCCTGATTGGCGGTTAAATTGTCCATGAGTTCTCTTTCGTGTCATCGCGTCGTCGTTGGTTTTGTCGTCGGTTTCACGGCCGCTTTTCCGACGGCGGACTGGAAGGCCCCGTAGTGTTTGGACGCGCCGAAGAACCAGTACGCGACGCATCGGCCGTTCTCCACGCCGGTGAACACCGTGACCGTTTTGCCCGACGCCTTGTGCGCGGCCACGTAACGATGGTACGCGACATTGTTGACCTTGGAGTTGGGCACCTCCCGCACGGAGGCCGCCCCCTCCGGGGCGATCGTCTTGAAGTTCGCCAGCGTCGCGTCGCGGTAGGCGAGGTACGCCTTGTCGGCGAGGTCCTTGGCGGCCGGTCCGGTGTCGACGCCCGCGTACCCGCCGCCGTTTTCGATGGTCAGCAGGACGCGGCAGAGCTTGCCGAAGGGCACCTTGTCCGGGTCGGCCGGCGACCACCCGGCGATGCCCCAGTCGATCCCCTCGTCGTCGGGCGAGACGTATTGCCGCCGGATCGCCTCCGGAGAAAATCCCTCCACCACCGTTCCGTTGTTCAGCAGGGCCAGGCACACCTTCGGCGGCTGGGGCTGCTGCGGTTGTCGCGGCTGCCGGGGGTTCGGCGGCGGCTGACGGAAGGCGGCGCCCATGCGGTCTTCCGGTTCGGCGACGAGAATCTCCAGGCCGCTCGCGGGCGGTTTGGGGTTGTACGTGTACTCGCCGCGAAACACATCGGGGTGGCGAATCCCGTTGTAATCGGTGTACCGCGGCGTCAGGTCCCGCAGGGCGGCCGGCAGTTTTCCGTCGTTGTCCTCGCGATACTCCTGGAGGTCGGCCCAGAGGTTTTCCATCGCCAGCCGGACCTTGTCCGCGTCGCTCACGCCGATCGGGACGGCCTTGTGCGGGAATTTCCGCTCGTCGTCGGGCTTGGCCGTGAAACGGTTCGCCGGGGGCGTCGTTCGGTTTGGCGGACTGTTCGTCTCGCCGGAGAGGGCGGGATGTTGCGCACGCCACTCCTCTCCTTTGCGTTTTTCGGCCTGCGCATACTCATGGATGGCACGGCGAAACATGAAGTGCCTCTGGTCAGACACGATCTCGCCGGTGTTGGTAATCCCCCATGCCATGTCGTAGGGCTGGCTTGCGTCATGTGTGGTCTGGATAAACAGAATGTATGGACCGATTGTCCACGGATCCAACGCGGACGTTCTCTGGATGTTACTGTTGCTGTCGAGGTGGAAGGAAAGGGTGGAATAACGTTTTTCCGCGTCAATCTTCTGCTGTGACAGCCAGCTCCGAATGTCGAAACTGGACGTCGGGTATTTCCCGTGGGTTTCTTTGTACCCGGTGGCGTCCTCATGGAGAAGTTCAAGCCGCTTGCGGATTTGTTCCGGCGCGGGCACGTTTTCCAGGGGTCTTGGCATACTCGGCTGGGAGGAACTCTTTGCCGTGTCGTACCGTTCTTCCGCGCGACGCATGGCGGCCCCCCATTCGCTGCTGATCCGCTCCTGAATCGCCGTGCTGCTGTCGGTCACGATCTGCCCGGTATTGGTGATCGCGGTGGCCTGGTCGTTTTTGTCGTTGAAGTTTCCGGGGTGGAAGCTGAACAGAACGTACGGGGCGGTTGCCGTCGCGTCATACTCCGCGGTCGGGGAAAGGGTGTACAAATCGAGCACCCCGCGCGGATACCGTGTGCGCGGCGGCGAGCCCTGGGACTCCAGCCACCACATCAGAACGTTGTTGTGCCAAGGGTATATTCCCCGGTCCTCTTTGTAACGGTTGGTGATCTCAAGAAGTTGCTGAAGGTGTTTGGCAATTTCGCCGGTGTCCTTCGAGAACCGCATGCGTGCGTCCGCGGTTTCCCGCGCGACACGTTTCGTCAGGTTCTCCAGGCTGTCCGGCACGAGTTGGCCGGTATTGGTAATGGCCGTGCCGTGATGGGTCTCGAGATTCTCGTACGGAGCGACGATCAGAATGTACGGGCCTGCCGCCCATTTGTCATACACGGCCGTTGTCGTGAACTGATACTTCATCGTGCCGTTGGGGTAACGCTGGATCACGTCCACGCCCCGCTCGACCAGCCATTTCGTCAGTTCGGGCGCGACGTGGCCCGACGGATACCAGGTCGTGTCCTCTTTGTACTTGGTGGCATCCTCGTGGAATCGTTTGAGGTCCTGGCGGACTCCTTCTTCCGTGGCCAAATAGTGCTGCATGGGATCCACCACCACCCCATCGGCGGGCGTGGGCGGAAACGTTCCCCCGCGCGACGGTCCGCCCGACGACGAAGGAGGATTCCAGCCCGACGGTCCGCCCGACGGCGAAGGGGGACTCCAGCCCGACGATCCGCGTGACGGCGGGGGGGAACTCCAGCCCGACGAACCGGCGGCATAGCCACCACGGTTGGACGACTTCGCGATGTTCGAGGGAATGAGGAACACCGAGGTCCAGACGATCCCGGCCAGGACCACGCCGCCGACCACGCTGATCACCGACACGCCGAGGTTGGGTTTCTTGGGGAGGATATCCAGCAGGCCGGGGAAGTGGTGCCCCAGCAGGCCGATGAAGCGGGTCGGAATCGTCATCACGAGCAGCCAGAAAAACATCGAGATGGCGCTGAACAGGAAGACGATGAGGTAGGCGACGGCATCTCCTCCGTCACCGGCGGAGGGTCTGATCCAGCCGAACAACTCCTTCATCCCATATATCGTGAGTATAAACAGGACAAAGGCGATCCCGGCCCATACGACCATCATGCCCAGCATCATCAGCCAGGCCAGCGGTTCGCGGCCGATGGCGCGAAAGACCCAGCGGGGGTCGAACGCCCGCCCGTCTCCGGTATGGGCGTACGCCAGCAGCGCCAGCGGAAGCAGCGGGAGCGTGATGACCGGAAGAATGAACATGGGCACGAGGCAGAGCATCATCAGGGACGTCAGGATGGCCTCGGGAATACTGAACGACAATTCGGGCTTTTCGGGCGAATTTTCGGTCCCCATGCGGACGCCGGAAAACAGGAATCGCCAGTGAACCCCCCACACCACCAGCCACGCGATGACGATCATCGCGAGGGCGGCCGCGGGGGCGAAGGTCGTCATTCCGGTTTCCGCGATCCCTTTGCCCAGAAGCTCGGCCAGTTTGAGCACGATCACATTGTAGATTCCACCCGTCAAGGCCAACACGAGGACCGGGCCGAGGCACCAGAAGGAATATCCGTAGGCGCGGATGGAGTTCAGGAAGAACTCGCGCATCGCGCCGGGCTTGGGCGACGTATACGGCGGGGCCGGTGTGACCGGGTTTTGCGGCGTGCCGATGACGCTCGCGACTGCCGGTGCGGCGCCGAATGGCGGCCTGGTTTGTGGCGGAATCGGCGGAACGAGCGAGAGCGGCGGTGATGACGGCGCCCGCGACGGGGCGCCCAGCGGCGAGCCTTCGGCCAACGACGACAGCGACGACCACGATGCCGGTTCCGGCGGGAGCGGCTGCTCCGGCAGGGGCGACTGGGCCGAACGGTGCACCATCGGTTTCGCGGGCACCGCCGGTTTGGGCGCCGGTGCGGGCGGAACCGGTTTGGATGCCGGCGCGAACGGAGCGGGCCTGGATGGGGGCGCGGGGTTGCGCGCGGGTTTCGGGGCCGGTTCGTCGACCGGGCGAAGATCGACTTCCAACGGGACGGAATCCGCGTCCGCCGCCATCGCCGCCGCCGCGGCAGTCGGCACCTGCGAGACGGCTTTGCATTTCCCGCACCGAACCTTCCTGCCCTCCGTCCCATCCGGAGCCCGCAACGTACCCTTGCAGTTCTGACACCAGAATGTGATGCTCACACGAACCCCTTTTCATCAAAATCGTCAAGCCATCCGATCCATCCGAATCGCCATGACGGGGTTACAGCCACCCCAACTACTGTAAAACGAAGGCGGAGGTCCGTCAAGGGCATGCCCTTGCTGCCGCAGGGCCATCGCATTCTCGTGGCGCGGGCGTCCCGCCCGCGAGTCGCGAGGGCTTCCAGCCCTCGCTGACCGTTCCGCACGGCTGACGTCATGACAGCATCAAGGCTTTCGCACAGCCGGCGAGGGCGAGACGCCCTCGCGACACGCGGGCAGGATGCCCGCGACACGGAGAATGCGGTTGCCCTGCTTGAGGGCGCATGCCCCTGCATTTATTTTTGCGCTGCTGGTCGTATATATCGTCATGCTCTTTCAGTATAATGGCGGTCATCTGGGCAAGCCGCTGTTTCCCGTACAGAGGTCACGATGACACGAATCGCATTGGCATTGGTTTTGGCGTTGTGGATGATCGGCGGCTGCACGTCGACGGCGGGTAACACGGCCGCCGCCGTCTCGCGGGCAGACCTCACTCGCGACACCTGCCTGGTTCAGCCCGGCGACGTCGTGCTGATTCTCGGCGACAGCATCACCGCCGACAGCCGCTACGCGCAGATCATGCAGAATGTGTTCGACGAAGTCTTCCCGCGGCCCGACCAGGCCGTGTATGTCGTCGCGCGGGGCAATTCCGGCTGGACCGTCCGCGACCATCTGGGCACACTCGACAAGCACGTGACCGCGTGGAGACCCAACTGGGTGCTGATTAACCTCGGCACCAACGACATGGGGCGATTCACCGTCGACGAATTCCTCGACGAGTACCGCACGCTCATCACCCGCATCCGCCGCGATACCGGCGCCAAGGTCGGCCTGATCGTCCCGCTCTACGTCGACCACCCTCAGCCGGAAAAACACAAACAGTTCGAACAAGGCATCAAAGACCTCGCCGCCGAGCAGCACTGCCTGCTGATCCCGACGCAGGACGTGTACAACAAGGTGCTCGCGCAGGACCGTCCGCCGAAAACCGTCCACTTCGGCGGCGATGCCGTGCACGTGAACGAACTGGGCTATCAACTCTACGCCGCCGCCTGCATCGAGGCGCTGGGCGCCTACACACTCAAAACCCGCACAGAGATGGTCCCGGATGACATGCTCACGATTCGGGCCACGCAAGTGTCCGCGATGGACCTTGAAAAAATCGCCACCAACGGAGGCAAGGAATTTTGGCTGCTCCTGCCGGCGGAACGCCACTTGTTCGTCAAACTCGTGCCGCTGGAGCGGCTGCACGTCAAGGCGACCCGCACCGCGACACCGATCGTGGTCGACGGTAATCTCGACGATTGGAAAAACATCGCCGTCGCCGCCGAGTTGAACGATCCGAAGACGCAACAGGTGTCCGGCATCATGTACGGCGGCAAGACCATGACCCGCGGCCAGGCGCGGATGGCGTGGGACGACGAGGGGCTGTACGTGGCCGTGGAGGTCGTCACGCCGGTCTTGCTGCGAAGCCCGACGGGGTCGGCATGGGACGGTGACTGCATCGAGTTCCACATTGATTTCCGCCAGGCCGGGGAGGGCATGACCGAACCGGCGAACACGAACGTTTTCGGCCAGGCGGGCGTGGGCCAGATCGTGATCGGTCCGGGCGCGGGCAACGCGGGCCCTGCCTTCGTGACCGCCGGAAGCGGCGACGCGGCGCTGGCGAAAAACACGCAGGCCGCCTTTCGCCTCACGACGACCGGCTATGTGATCGAGTTCAAACTGCCCGCCTCGCTGCTGCCCGAGGGCACCCTCGCCGCCGGCGGCTGTTTCCGCACCGATCTGACCATTTCCGACGTCGAACGCTCCACCGACCTCCCCGACCGCGTGCAACTCCGCCTGACCGGCTCGCCGCTGAGCTTCTTCAGCACACTCGAATGGGCGGTGTTGGAACTGGAGCCGTGAAGCCCGACGTCTGATAATTTTTTGACAACTTTTGAAAATTTTTGTTGCTTACAATGGTATTATAGCGTACAGTTATAGTAACAAAACCTGCCGAGGCTAGTGTACGAAAGTGCATCCTCAAACTGGCGGGTTACTTTTTTTTATGAACATGCAAAACACCGCGTTGATCACGGGCGCCGCGAAGCGGCTGGGGAAGGCGATTGCGGTTGGACTGGCGCGGCGCGGGTGGGACGTGGCGTTGCATTACGGGCAGTCGGCCGACGACGCGGCCGCGACGGCGGCGGAGATTCGCCAACTCGGCTCGCGGTGCGAACCGCTGCGGGCCGACCTGGACGACCCAGCCGACGTCCGCACGCTGGTGGCCCGGGCACGCGAAGTCCTCGGCCCGCTGACGCTGCTGGTGAACAACGCGGCCATCTTCGAACGTGCCGAATTTCTCCAGACCGACGAAGACTTGTTCGACCGCCACTTCGACATCAATTTCCGCGCGCCGTTCTTCCTCTCGCGCGACTTCGCCCGCCAGTGCGACGGTGACGGACACATCATCAACCTCATCGACGCCGCCCACACGCACGCCGGACAAACGTATTTCGCCTACACGCTGTCGAAAAAACTGCTTGCGGAGTTCACCCCGCTAGCCGCCCGCGCGCTCGGTCCACGTATTCGCGTCAACGCCATCTGTCCCGGCCCGATGCTCCCCCCCCCCGGCGGCCGACCCGACGACCTCCACCACGTCGCCGCCAAAACCCCGCTCCAGCGAACCGGCGCCGCCGCCGATATCGTCGCGGCCGCCGAATTCCTCATCGACAACCCCTACGTCACCGGCCAGTTGTTGTACGTGGACGGCGGACAACACATCGCCTGACCGTCTAACCCAGATGCTTCGCCAAATACTTGCCCGTGTAACTCGTCGGGTGGGCGGCGATCTCCTCCGGCGTGCCGGTGGCGACGATCGTTCCGCCGTTGGCACCGCCCTCGGGGCCCAGGTCAATGATCCAGTCGGCGCACTTCACCACGTCCAGGTTGTGCTCGATCACCACCACCGTGTTGCCCATGTCGGCCAGCCGGTTCAGCACGCCCAGCAGGTTGTGAATGTCCGCGAAGTGCAGGCCCGTCGTCGGTTCGTCCAGCACGTACATCGTATGGCCGGTGGCGGTTTTTCCCAACTCCGAGGCCAGTTTCACCCGCTGGGCTTCGCCGCCCGAAAGCGTCGTGGAGCTTTGTCCCAACTCCACGTAGCCCAGCCCCACGTCGCTGAGCGCCTTGATCCACTGCCGGATGTTGTTGAAACTGTCGAAAAACGCGAGCGCCTCCTCGATCCGCATCGCCAGCACGTCGGCGATGGATTTGCCCTTGTACCGCACCTCCAGCGTCTCGCGGCTGTAGCGGGTGCCCTTGCACTCCTGACACACCACGTACACGTCGGGCAGGAAGTGCATTTCGATTTTCTTGGTGCCCTGCCCCGCGCAGGCTTCGCATCGGCCGCCCTTGACGTTGAACGAAAACCGCCCCGGTTTGTAGCCTCGGATTTTGGCTTCGCGCGTTTTGGCGAACAGGGCGCGGATCAGATCGAACACGCCCGTGTACGTGGCCGGGTTGCTTCGCGGCGTCCGGCCGATCGGCGACTGGTCGATCTCGATGATTTTGTCCACGCGGCTGAGGCCGAGGATTTTGTCGAACTCGCCGGCCTTGTCGCGGGTGTTGTTCAACCGCCGCCGCATCGCCTTGAGCAGCGTTTCGTTGACCAGCGTGCTCTTTCCGCTGCCCGACACGCCCGTCACACAGACGATTCCGCCCAGCGGAAACGCAACGTCCACGCCGCGAAGATTGTGCTCGCGGCAGCCCTTCAGTTCGACGGCCTTCTTGATCGACATCGGCCTGCGGCGGCGGGGCAGTTCGATCCGCAAATCGCCGCTGAGGTAACGCCCCGTGATGGACTCGGGGTTGGCGCAAATCTCCGCCACCGTGCCTTGAGCAATAATCCGCCCGCCGTGCCGGCCCGCGCCGGGGCCCATGTCGATCACCTGGTCGGCGCAGCGGATCGTGTCCTCGTCGTGCTCGACCACCAGCACCGTGTTTCCGATGTTCCGCAGGTGTTTGAGCGTACCGATCAGCCGCTCGTTGTCCCGCTGGTGCAGGCCGATCGTCGGTTCGTCCAGCACGTAGCAGACGCCCACCAGCCCGCTGCCGACCTGCGTGGCCAGGCGGATCCGCTGGGCCTCGCCGCCCGAGAGCGTCGCGCTGGTCCGGTTGAGCGTTATGTAATCCAGACCGACGTCGTACAAAAACGTCAGCCGGTGACGAATCTCCTTCAGGATGGTCGCGGCGATCTGCGAGCGCTCGGCGTCCAGCGACAGCCCGGCGAAGAACGCCAGGCTCGCCCCGATGCTCATCGCCGTCACCTCGTCGATGTTCTTTCCGCCCACACGCACCGCGAGCGACTGCGGTTTGAGCCTCGCCCCCTTGCACGCGCGGCAGGGCTGTTCGCTGAGGAAATCGTGAAGCCGGTTCTTCACGAACTCGCTCTCGGTGCTCCGCCACCGCCTCGCGAGGTTCGGCACGACGCCCTCGAAATCGCCCCCGTCGCCGAACATCAACGTCTTCTTCACGTCGGCGGGGATGTCCTTGTACGGCAGCGTGGGGGCGACGCCGTTGAGTCGGCAGAACGCCCGGAGGATGCGGTTGTACCAAATGTTCATCCGCTTTCCGTTGTGCCGCCAG
>Ga0123353_10005794_pt1 | contig 16308 bp, 14 predicted proteins | sample TergutLab28metaG_3_FD_92763 | JGI IMG/M metagenome (GOLD analysis project Ga0123353, IMG submission 92763) | Labiotermes labralis P3 segment gut microbial communities from Petit-Saut dam, French Guiana - Lab288 P3 | ecosystem: Host-associated > Arthropoda: Insects > Digestive system > Gut ... | reverse complement strand
AGGGGTGGCCCGGAGGGCCGGGGGGTGCAATCTGGAGGGGCGGCCCGAAGGGCCGGGGTGTTCTATCCTTGTGTCGCTGGGGAAATTCAACATCCTCGCGTGTGAATTGTCAATTATTCGTGGCCTAGATAAAGAAATTCATCCGGGATCACCCGTTTGAGCAGGCCTTCGATGTACGATTTGCTGAAGCCGCCGTCCCGCTGGCGCACGCCATGCCGCTGGGCCAGCTCCGGGGTATAATCCTTCCACAGCAGGAGGTGCACATTGGAAAAGCCAGGGCCGTATTGGGTGATCACCGGGCGCAGCTTGGGACTGAGCAGCTTGATTTTGCCGCTCTCATGGTCCTTCTCAACCGAGATATCCAGCAAGCCGCCGATGACCCGGGGCGCGCGGTCCTGCGCGGAGATGAAATTTCCCAGGGAATATGCAACCAGGGCCTTGCCGCCATCGGGTTTTTCCAGCCATTCCATGCCCTGCAGCACATGGGGGTGCGTGCCCAGGATAATGTCGGCCCCCCATTCCGCGAGCCTGCGGGCGAGCCTGCGCTGCGCCTCGCTGGCGTCATGGGAATATTCCATGCCCCAGTGCAGGGAAACGACGACGACGTCCGCCGCTTCCCTTGCGATCTCAACAGCGCGCCGCAGCCGGTCCTCTTCCGCAAGCAGCGGCAAAATCAGCCCGCTGCCCGCCGGGAGCTGCAGGCCGTTGAAGCTGAAGGTCGCGCCGGCAAACCCGAAGGTAATGTCGTTGACCGTGAGGGTCCGGGCCAATTTAAAATCATCCTCGCCGCGGTAAGCGCCGCTGGTGACGACCCCTTGCTTGCCGTCCCAGTAATCCAGGGAGGCGGTCACGCCCCGGGTACCCTTGTCCAGCATGTGGTTGTTGCTCAGGCTGACCGCGCGGAACCCCAAATTGTACACCTCGTCGCCAAGCTCCGTGGGCGAGTTGAACATGGGGAAGCTCGAAGGCGGCGCGATGGCCCCGGCAACGATTGTCTCCTGGTTGATAACGGACAAATCGGCCTGCGCGAGAAAATCCCGCACGCCGTCGTACGCGAACCGGAAATCGTAGCCTCCGCCGCCCGCCCGCGCCCGCGCCTGGTTATAAATGGTGTTGTGGATGAGGTTATCCCCCACGGCCATCAGGCGTACGAGGGAAGGCGGTTCCGGCTCCGGCGCGGGCCGGGTTTCCGGTTCCGGCTCATGCACGGGAGCCATGGCGGGCAGTGCTTGCGGGCCGTTTGTGCCCAGCATGTCGCGCAGCAGCAAAACCGCTAACGCGGCAAGAGTCAGCGCCGCGATACCGGCTATTAATATGATGCGAAGGCGTTTTGTTTTCATATGAAGTTCCTCAAAAATCCGCTGAACCTGTAGGGGCGGCCTATGGGCTGCCCGGGATACAATCAAGGTTCATGTAGGCCCCGGGCGGCCCGGGATACAATCAAGGTTCATGTAGGCCCCGGGCGGCCCGGGATACAATCAAGGTTCATAGGCCCCGGGCGGCCCGCAGGCCGCCCCTACAGGTTCTCAGTAAGCCCAAAAGGCGTCCGCGGCACAGCCCGCCTATTCCTCCGGAAAAAACGCGCGGTGGACGGCGGCGACGGCGCGCTCGGCCGAGGCCTCGTCGATCAATACCGAAATCTTGATTTCCGAGGTGGAAATCATCTGGATGTTGATGTCCGCGCCGTAAAGCGCCTCGAACATCTTGGAGGCCGTGCCCGGGTGGGTTTCCATGCCGGCGCCCACGACGGAAATTTTGGCCACTGCCGTGTCGCAGACCACCGGCAGGCCCGCGGTGATATCAAGGCGCCTGAGCGCCTCCACGGCATCCTCCGCGTGCGCGCGGGCCACGGTGAAGGAGATGTCCTTCGTGCCGTCGCGCCCGACGGACTGCAGGATAATGTCCACGTTCATGTTCTTCGCGGCAAGGCGGCTGAACATATGGAAGGCCATGCCGGGCACGTCCTTCACCCCGATGACCGAAATCCGCGCGGTATCCAGGTCCTTCGTCACGCCGCGCACAAGCATTTTTTCCAAGGCGGTAACCTCCTTCACGATTGTTCCGGGTTTTTTGGTGATGCTCGAGAGCACCTCGAGCTCCACGTTGTATTTCTTTGCCATTTCCACGGCGCGGTTGTTGAGCACCTGCGCGCCAAGGGTCGCGAGCTCCAGCATTTCGTCGTAGGTGATCTCGCCGAGCTTCACGGCGCCCTTCACCTTGCGCGGGTCGCAGGTGTACACGCCCTCGACATCCTTATAGAACTGGCAGCGGTCGGCGTGGAGCGCGGCGGCTAAGGCAACCGCCGTGGTATCGCTTCCGCCCCGCCCAAAGGTCGTGATGTCGTCGTACTTGCAGATGCCCTGGAACCCCGCCACGATGATGATGTTTTTGCGGCCGAGTTCGATTTGCAGGCGCTCCGTACGGATATTTTTGATGCGGGCGGAGCCGTAGGCCGAGCTTGTCTGGAACCCCGCCTGCCAGCCCAGCAGCGAAACCGCCGGGCAGCCCAGCTCCTGCACGGCCATGGCCAGCAGCGCGCTGGACATCTGCTCGCCGGCGGAAAGCAGCACATCCATCTCGCGTTTTTGAGGTCTCGCAGTCAACTCCGCGGCCTTGGCGATGAGGTCGTCCGTGGTATCGCCCTGGGCCGAAACGACCACGACCACGTCGTTGCCCGCGCGGTAGGTTTCGGTGATGATCCGCGCCACATTGCGCAGGCAGTCCGCGTCCGCGACGGAAGTGCCGCCAAATTTTTGGACGATTAATGGCATATTATATTACCTCCAATAATTGATAATGTTAAGGGCCGGATGGATGACATATCTCCGGCGGTCAAGCGTTGGCGGTATATAATAAGGCCCCCTTTGGTGGTGAATCAAAACATATGATCAAGTGCTTTTGTCGCTCCGCGATTACACCCCCCGGCGCATTCGCGCCACCCCCCGCGAAACGCAGGGGGCTTTATAACGCCATAAATAACCTAACGGCTACTCACCCGAACGGCCCCTGCGTTTGCGCGGGGGCTGTCGACGCGAATAAACTTCGCTCACAGGACAACTGTAGCGCGGCGACTGGGGGTGCAATCGCGTAGCTCTCAATAAACCCGCATAACCGCCTGCACCTCCAGCCCCTGCATCGCGGCCAGCGCGGCTTTGCCCTCTTTTTCCGGCATGGCGGGCATGATGAACGCGAGCTCGCCCTCCGGGGCGTCGCCGCGGCAAAGGCGTTTCGCGCCGGGGATGGCTATGGCCACAGAGAGCCAGGCTTTTTCCGAATCAGAGCCAAATGCCCGCACATAAAGCTTCGTCACATCCTCCTCCGCGGGGGCGACGAAATCCGGGGCCCCGGCCTCCCAGTCAAAGAAGCGGCGGCGCTCCGTATGCTTGGCGCAGTCGATCATATCCGCCACAACGGCGCTTGCCGTGGGGAATTTCCCCGCGCCCTGGCCATAGAACACCACGTCCTCCACGGCGTCGCCATGGATCATGATGGCGTTGTAGACGCCGCTCACATTGGCGAGCAGGTTCGATTGCGCAAGGAGCATCGGGCCGACAAGCGCGGTGATCCGCCCGTCAGGCAGCAGCCGCGCGCGGCCCATGAGCTTGATATGATAGCCGCCAAAAGCGGCATAGGCGACGTCCGCTATGGTCACGCCGGAGATGCCCTCCGTGCGTACCTGCCCGGGCATCACATGCCTGCCGAAGGCGAGGGTCGCCAGGATGCAGATCTTGCGGCAGGCGTCAATGCCCTCGATGTCCGCCGCGGGATTCGCCTCGGCATAGCCGTTTGCCTGCGCGATGCGCAGCGCCGCCTCAAAGGGCATGCTTTCGTCGATCATTTTCGTCAGGATAAAGTTGGTGGTGCCGTTGAGGATGCCCGACACCTCGCTCACGACATTCCCCGCCAGGCACTGCGACAGCGGCCGGATGATGGGGATGCCGCCGCCGACGCTTGCTTCGAACAGGAAGTTCACGTTGTTCTCGCGGGCAATCTGCATGAGCTCGAAGCCCCTGACCGCCACCAGCTCCTTGTTGGAGGTGACCACGCTCTTGCCTTTTTCCAGGCAGGCCTTCACGAAATCAAACGCGGGCCGCACCCCGCCGATGGTTTCGGCCACGATGCCCACGTCCGGGTCGTCGAGAATCCGGTTCACGTCGTGGACGATCAGCGATTCACAGGGGTCCCCCGGGAACTCGCGGATGTCCAGTATGTATTTCAGCCGCATCGCGGGCTGCATGGAGCGCGCCGTGATGCTCTGGTTGTTTTGCCTCAGCAGCTGCGCCACCCCGGAGCCCACCACGCCGTAACCCATAATTGCCAATTCCATGCGTTTCTGTCCTCCTAATTCGAATACTCATCCATTTTAAGCATTATAACGCATTTCAGCGCGAATTGCAAGCAAAATTATTGCCTGCGAAAATTCATCGCAGACGGCAGTTTTCGGTATTCTCTAGATATGCAGGAACGACTTCCTGTGAATCGGACAGGGCTCCAGCCTTTGCAGCGCCTCGTAATGCGCCTTTGTCCCATAACCCTTGTGCCGCGCGAAGCCGTAGCCGGGGTACTCCTTCTCCAGCGCCGCCATGGCGCGGTCCCGCGCTGTTTTCGCGAGGATGGACGCCGCCGCGATGCTCGCGCAGCGCGCGTCGCCTTTGATGACAGCACTGCCCGGGATCTGCAGCGCGGGCAGGAGGTTGCCGTCCACCAGGGCGAATTCGGCGGATGGGCGCAGGGCCTCCACCGCCCGGCGCATGGCCAGCAAGGACGCCCGCAGGATATTGATCCGCTCAATTTCCTCCACGGTCGCAAGGGCCACCGCCCAGGCAAGCGCCTGCTCCTTGATGAGCTTTTCCAGCACATCCCGCTGCCTGGCGCTGAGCTTCTTGGAATCGTTCAGGCCCGGCAAATTCTTATGTATCGCGCCTTCGGCTAGTTCGGGCAAAATCACCGCGGCGGCGTAGACATCCCCCGCGATGGGCCCGCGCCCCGCCTCGTCCACCCCGCAGACGAGATGATAACCCAGCGCGCGGCAATCCAGCTCCAGGGGCTCAAATTCGCATAACAACATCATATCACCACATCACATACTCAGCCATATCGCCAGCTTCGCATAATTCTTTGAATCGCGCCGTCTTTTTGTCCAGTCCTTGCAGCGGCGGAGGGCAGGCAATCCCCGTGGCCTGCTCCAGCACCGCAAGAGCGTCGAATTCGCCCGCGGGCGAAGCGCCCGTGATGGCCCGCAGCACGCTCGCCGCGAATTTAAATGGGCTTGCCGTCGCCACGACCACAGCCTCCGTTTCGTCGCCCGTCTTTGTTCTGTATTCATCCAGGACATGCAGCGCCACGGCGGTATGGGTATCGCTTAAAAATCCATATGTTTCCCAGGCAGCGCGGATCGCGGCCGCCGTTTGCGCCTCATCGCAGCAGCCCGCCTCGAAAACTTCGTATAATTTTTTCTGAAGCTCCGAGGGAATCGCATACTTGCCCGTTTCGGAAAGCGCACGCATCCATCCGGCTACCATATGATCGTTCCGGCCGGACGCCAGATACAGCAGGCGCTCGAGGTTGCTGGAAACTAAAATATCCATGGAAGGCGAGCTTGTGGCATAAAAATCGCGGTTGCGGTCATAGACGCCGGCGGCGAAGAAATCCGTGAGGATGCGGTTGCGGTTGCTGGCGCATATGAGCCGCGCTACGGGCAGGCCCATGGCCTTGGCGTAGTAGCCCGCCAAAATATTGCCGAAATTCCCTGTCGGAACAACGAAATTGACCGGCTCCCCAAGCGTTATCTTTGACCTATTGCACAAATCGCAGTACGCGCTGACGTAGTAGACGATCTGCGGTGCGAGCCGGCCCCAGTTGATGCTGTTGGCCGACGAAAGCACCTGCCCGTTCGCATCCAATCGCGACTTCATGTCAGCGCTGCCAAAAATCGCCTTCACGCCAGCCTGCGTGTCGTCGAAATTGCCGCGCACGGCAACCACGCGCACGTTGCCGCCCTCCTGTGTGGCCATCTGCGCCTTCTGCACGGGGCTCACGCCCTCGCTTGGATAAAAAACGACAATCTTCGTCCCGGCGACATCCCGGAATCCCGCGAGCGCGGCCTTGCCCGTGTCGCCCGAAGTTGCCGTCAGGATGACAATTTCCCGCTCGTCCCGGATCTTTTTCGCCGAGGCCACCAGCAGATGGGGCAGCAGCTGCAGCGCCAGATCCTTGAAGGCGCAGGTGGGGCCATGGTATAATTCCAGAACAGAAGTATTGTTGTCCAGAGTGGTCAGGGGCGCGATGGCGGCGTCCCGGAACGAATCCGCGTACGCTTTCTCCGTGCAGGCACGCACCTCCGCGGGGTCCCAGCCATCCTCCGGCGTGAGAAATTTCGTCAGGATCCGTTCCGCCCGGCCAATATAATCCAGCCGGGCGAGCGCCTCGATTTCGCCGGCGGCAAGCCGCGGGATTTCCCGGGAAAGGAACAGGCCGCCGTCTTCGGAAAGGCCCCTGGCAATGGCCTGTGCGGCGCTTACGTCAACGCTGTTGCCGCGCGTGGAGGTGTATCGCATGGCTTCGCCTTTCATTACAATTAATAATTAACAATGAACAATTATGGAGCGCTGTACGATGATTTCAATTGTTAATTATTCATTGTTAATTCAACGCGCTCCGCGTCCTCCCAAAGGCGCTCAATATTGTAATACTCGCGCTGGTCCGGCAGGAAAATATGCACCAGCACGGCGCCATAGTCCAGCAGGATCCAGCCGGAGGCCCGGCCCTCGATGCCCTTCGGCCACACGCTGTGGCGCTGCTTCATCTCGTATTCCAGGTCCTCCGCGAGGGACTTCACATGCGTGGACGACGTGCCGCTTGCGATTACGAAATAATCGGCGATGATGGTTTGCTCCGTGGTGTGGATCGCGGCGATGTCCCGCGCTTTTTTCTCATCAAGAATTTGCGCGATATTTTGAATGAGCTCATTGGGTTGCATTGATGTTCTCCTTTAATTCTTGATACCAGGCCAGGGAATCCGGATGCGGCCTGCGGCGGCCCTCGCGTTCCAGCCTGGAAAAAATATATTCCAGAATATATCGGCTTGCGGCGTGCAAATCATCCCGGGCAAGGGTACGCACAATTTCCAAATCAGGATAGTCTCTGTCCGCCGAAACCAAATCAGCGACGAAAACGATTTCCTCCAGGGTTGTCATGCCCGCGTGCCCCGTCGTGTGCCAGCGCACCGCGTTCAGCACCGCTTCGTCTGTGATACCGCATTCGCGTTCAAGATATTCCGCGCCCACGAAGGCGTGCCGGGTCGGGTCCTCCTGCGGTCCGCCGCATTTCATGCAGTCGTGCAGCATGCCCGCGAGCATGGCCCGATATTCGTCCGCGCCGTATCTTCTTGCAAGCTTAACCGCGGCGTCCGCCACGCATTCGCTGTGACGCAGCCGCTGCGGCGTGAGCAATGGTTCTATGATCTTACGGCAGTCCTGTCGGGTCATATAACCTTTCCTCTTTGATGTATTTCAGCGCTTGCGGCGTGAGATATTGCGAAACATCTTTGTTTGCGGCGAGCCCAGCGCGTATTTGCGTGGAGCTCACCGGCAGCGGCGCGAAGCCGGAGGCGTCTTCTTCGAAGCGCGGCAGAACCACCAGCTCGGCCAGTTCCAGGATAACGCGCCAATCCTTCCACAGGCGGAACTGCGCATACTGGTCCTCGCCGACGAGCAGGAAAAGCTTGGCTGCGGGATACAGCTCCCGCACATGCTTTAGAGTGTCGATCGTATAACTAGGCCCGGTACGTGTTAGCTCCCAATCGCGGACTTCATATAATTCCTGGGAAAACGTCAAATGGCACAGGGCAAGCCGGTCCTCGTCGCTGATATCCGCCTTTGCTTCTTTCAAGGGCGAGAGTCCGGCGGGAAACACAAAAACCCGGTCCAGGCAGCGCGAGGCGGCGAAAAATTCCGCCGCCCGCAAATGCCCCAGGTGAGGCGGATTGAATGACCCGCCGAATATGCCGATGTTCATATTAGACCTCTTGCGAAAACGCCATCGGGAGCCGCACCCCCACCCGCCGCTTCAGGCTTGTGCGGTGAGCCAAGTTCGTTGCGGCGGGAGCCCCCGCGCCTGCGCGGGGGCCGCTCAAGCGATTCTACAGAAAGTTTGCGGAAGAGAGATCGGACGGCCCCTGCGCCGCAGCGCGGGGGCTGTCGCCGCAACGGAGCCTGCGGTTTGTACTGCATTGGCGCGGCGACTGGGGGTGCTCTCCGCGCGACAGCTCATGCCTACTTCAACGAAATCTTGCGCTTCATCAGCCAGTTTGTCGCGAAGAAGAAGCCCACCGTCAGCGCCAGCATAACGAACGCCAGGGTCAGGTTCAGCGGTATGTCGGCGTCCACCATGCCGCCAATGGCAAGCGTGACTTTGAGCGGCGCCAAAGCGCTCACGCGGCTGATGATCTGCTCGCACGCAATCGTCAGGCCAACGAAGAAGAGCAGCATCGAAAGCGCGGGCTTGTTCTGGAAGGGCCGCACGTGGCTCACGGTGAGCACGAACAGCGCGCCCATCATAATCAGGACCATGAGCACCAGGAGCACCAACAGGACAAAGCCCGCGAAGCTCAGTACCTGTGTAAACGACGGGAACTCAATCATCTCGCCGAGCATATCCATTTCGCCGTTGAAGCCCTCGCCCATGGATTCCGTCACCGACTGGCCGATGTTGAGAAAGAGCCTGCGAAAGTTATAAAACGCGACGAATACCAGGCCCGCGGCCTCCCCCACGCAAACGACCATGAAGAACACGTTGGTGAGGAATTTCGAAAGCAGCATTTGCACGCTGGAAACCGGCAGCGCGAAGGTGAGATACCCGCGCTCGGTAAAGAGCGACCGGTTGGTGCTGACCAGGATGAACACGAGCCCCACCATCTGCAGGCCGGAAGCCCCGATGATCAGCAAAAAGTTCCAGAGGGAGGCCACGAAGAACTGCGCCATGCCGATGTCCTGTTTCATTGTGAACAGCGCGCCGATGCCGCCGATGGCAACGCCGCCGCCCAGCAGCCACGCGAACACGCGGCCGGTTTGGATGAAGTCATTTTTCAGCATCTTAGCCAACATAGGGAAACACCTCCTGGAACATTTGATTGAGCGTCTGCCCCTTCGCCTCCAGATTCGCCACGGAATCGTAGAGCAGCACCTGCTTGCGGCCGATCATCAGCGCGTAGTCGAACACCCGCTCCATATCGTAGATCATGTGGGTCGAAAGCAGGATCGTGGAGCCCTCGGGGCGGTTGTTCAAAATCGTGTCCATGATGAACTGCCGCGCGGAGGGGTCCACGCCGCCCAGGGGCTCGTCGAGCACATAAAGCCTGGCCGAACGGCACATGGTCAGCAGCAGCAGTATTTTTTCCACCATGCCCTTGCTCATGGTCTTCACCCGCTGGGATTGTTCGAGCTGGAAGGCGTCCAGCATCTTGAAGGCTTTTTCCTTGTCGAAGTCCTTGAAGAAATCGGCCATGTACTGGATCGTCTGCCTGCAGCTCATCCAGGAGGGCAGGTAGTTCTTATCCGGCAAAAAGCTCAGGATGCTCTTTGTGTAGGGCCCCACGGGCTGCCCGTCGATGAGCGCCTCGCCCGAATAGTCGTTGATGATCCCGGCGAGGATTTTCATCAGCGAGGTTTTGCCGCAGCCGTTGGGCCCCATGAGACCCACGATGGAGCCCTTTGGGATTTCCAGGTCGATGTTTTCCAGCACCACCTTGGAGCCGTAGGCCTTGGTCAGCTGCTTGAGTTCAATGATGTTCTCCAAACTTGGGTACCTCTTTTCTTGCTTGAGTGTATAATGCAATTGAATTCCTTGCCGTTTTGCGGTGTCTTCTCCATTGGGCACCCCCCGGCGCATTTGCGCCACCCCCCCGCGTGAGCGCAGGGGGCTTATAGGTTCATAAAAAACCCAACGGCTACCCACCTGAGCGGCCCCTGCGCACCGCGGGGGCTGTCGACGCGAACAAACTTTGCTCATAGAAGAACTGTTGCGCGGCGACTGGGGGTGTAATCGCGGCACAGCCGCCTCAGTCCGCGTTCTCCGCCTCAATCTCCTTGATGATTTCATCCGGTATGGCCTCGCCGTGTCTGACGACCAGGATGCACAAAAACGCCAGCGCGAACATGATGGGGCTGTAGTAAAACAGCGAAAGGTAGGTGCCGCTGAACATGCGGTAAAAGCCGTAGACGATGGGGGATGCGATCTGCGCCGAAAACGTGGCCGTGTAATAGTAGCCCGTGAAGGTGCCGAGCTTCTCCTGCCCGCCGATTTCCAGCACCAGGGGCAGCGTGTTCACGGTGATCATCATGTTGCCGATGCCCGCGATGGCCAGCACCGGGAAGATCAGGATGCCCAGGAAATTGATGACGTTTACCACACTGGCGTCGTCCGGGTTCATGGCGTTCATCCGCCAGAACTCGCCGAGGGTAAGGCCGTTGCGGCCAAGCATCGCGATCAGCACGATGAAGAACACCACGAACGCGCCCAGGAACAGGCCCAGCCCCGCGATGATCGTCTTTTTGCGGCCGAGCTTTTTCCCGAGCTTGCCGGCCGGCAGCGCCGAAATCATCATGAACACGGCGAACACGAGCATGAGCAGGGTGGCCTGCGCGGTATCCCTGTGCAGGATTTCGGCGGCGAACAGCGCGAAAAATGTCTGGATGGCGTTCGCGCCGCAGAAAATGAAGAAGAGCCCGCCGAGCATCGCGATCAAGCTCACGCGCTCGGCCTTGCTGAGCTTTTGTTCCTTACGCTCCAGCTTATCCAGGCGCTTGGCTTCTTTTTCCGCGGCTTTGCGCTCTTCTTCCGTGCGGGCTTCCAGCACTTCGGCGCTCAGGATGCGGCTGTCCTTTTCTTTTACGAAGAAGGCAAGTACGAGCGTGCATAGGACCATGATCACCGAGCCCACGGCGAACACCGCCGGGAAGGTGCTGAACTCGTCAAACTGGGGGCTTTCCTTGGTCAGGCCCTTCATCGCCAAATATACCATCGTGACGACCGTGCCCGCCACCATGCCGATGACGCCGCCCGCGCCCCCCATCAGGTTGATGACGGCGTTGCCCTCGCTGCGCAGCTCCGGCGGGGTAAGGTCCGGCATGAGCGCCACGACCGGCGAGCGCCAAAGGGACATCACGAACACGAACAGGATGATGAACACCATCGCCATTTGCAGGGTGCCCATCAGGGGGATCATCAGGAACAGCAGCGCCGAAATGGGCGCGCCGATGAAAATGAACGGCCTGCGCTTGCCGAAGCGCGAATGGCAGCGGTCGGAAAGCTTGCCGAAATACGGCTGGAAGATGACGCCGAAGATATTGTCGAAAGTCATGATGATGCCGATGAACAGCGGTACCAGCGTGAACCGCCCGGCGATAAACGCCTCCTCGCCCTGGGATTCCATGAAGCGCGCCAGAACGCTCGAGCCCGCCAGGCGCTGGCTCCATTCGGCGACGAGGGGGGACACACTCAAAAACCGGTCCAAAATCTTCGTGATATAGGGGTCGTAGAGCTGCCATGCGATGGAGGTGGCCATAAAACCAAAACCGGTGAGGATCGTCTTCGGGTAATTGAGCTTCATTTTACCCTGCTGCGCGGCTTTCGCCATAGGTCAGGTCCCCTTTACATATGTAATGAATGGGTATCTTATATATTATATCCCTTTCCGGCGCAAATAGCAAGATGCTGGCGTGATAATTTATGAAAGATTTACAAATGACCCGGCTGTGCCGCAGCCGCCGGGGCGTTGCTCTTCTTTTCCTTGCGCAAAAAAGCGCACCGTAAACGATGCGCTCTGGACACAATTTCATGGGATGGCGGCAGGTCCGGCGGTACCTGCATCTCTCAGAGCTTGCGCTCTTGTCTTACCATCGGCGTGTGGATGCCGTTGTCCACCTCGCCATCTCAAAGTGGTGCGTTGAATAATATTCAACGCTTATAAGAACAAAAATTGCGGGGACGAATGGTATTCGTCCGCGTTTATCGCCGAAGCCTTCTGCTGTCACCGCCCGAATATGATTCGGGCCCCGCGGTTTCGTTCTTATAGGCGGCGAATATCATTCGCCGTACAGCAACAAAACAAGCCTCCTACTTCCTTCTCCCCCGGAAGAACCCGCCCTTGCCCTCCGGGGGCGGCGGCGTTTTCGGTTGAGAAGCCGCCGCGGTCGCGGGGAAGGCCTCCCGCAGCCGCTCAAAAATATCGGCCTGCTCGGAAGAAAGTTTTACGGGCACCTCGATTTGAATACGGACATAAAGGTCTCCCTTGCGCCCGCCGCCCCGCAGCTCGGGAATGCCCCGGCCCTTGAGCGCCATCACGGCCCCCGGCTGGGTGCCCGGGGCAAGGCGCTGCTCGGAATCGCCGTCGAGGGTCGGCACGGCGATCGTGTCGCCAAGCGCCGCCTGCCAGAACTGCACGGTGATATCGCACCAAAGGTCATAGCCGTCGCGTTCGAAGATCGCGTGGGGCCGCACGGTAACCGCGACGAGGAGATCCCCCGGCGGGCCGCCGTTGGCGCCCCTGTTGCCCTCGCCGCGCACGCTCAGCACCTGGCCGTTGTCGATGCCGGCGGGTATGTTCACCTCCACCGTCGAGCGCCTGCGCACGCGCCCGCCGCCCCGGCACTTCTGGCAGGGGGTGTCCACGGATTTCCCCCGCCCGTTGCAGCGCGGGCATGTCTTTGAGGAAGAGATCACGCCGAAGGGCGTGCGCTGCTGCACGGTTTTCTGGCCGGAGCCGCCGCATTCCGGGCAGGACCTGGGGGAGGTCCCCGGCGCCGCGCCCGAGCCGCCGCATTCGTCGCACTGCTCCACGCGGTTAATTTCCAGGGGTCTGGCGCAGCCTCTGGCCGCCTCCTCAAAGGAGATGGCTGTACGCTCTTCCAGGTCGCTGCCCTGGCGGGGCGCGTTGGGATTTACGCGCGCGGTTCCACCGCCGAAGAAGCTGCCGAACAGGTCGCCCAGGTCAAACTCCATTCCGCCCCCGCCCGGGAAACCGCCGCCAAAGCCGCCGAACGGCCCGCCGCCCGCTCCGCCGCCCATGTTGGGGTCCACCCCCGCGTGGCCGAACTGGTCGTAGCGCGCCTTTTTCTGCGGGTCGGACAGCACCTCGTAGGCCTCGTTGACCTCCTTCATGCGCTCCTCGGCGGATTTATCGCCGGGATTCAGGTCCGGGTGGTATTTGCGGGCCATGGACCGGTAGCCCTTTTTGATTTCGTCCTCGTCGGCGCCCTTGCGCAGGCCCAGGACGTCGTAAAAATCGCGTTTTTCAGGCATGGGGAACCCTTTCTAGGTTTCGGCTGCATGTAGGGGCGGCCTGTGGGCCGCCCGGGGATAATGAAAGGTTGATATAAGGCGGCAATCGCCCTGCGAACCCTTTCTCTGTCGCTGCGGCGACATCTCCCTCCACGGGAGGGAGACTAGGGTTTATAGCTGTAAACTCTCTGCGTGAATCCCCAGGCTCCTCCCTGTGGGAGGAGCTGTCGCCTCGGGCGACTGAGGAAGGTTTCGCGGAGCGGCCCATTTTCACCCCTACCCCTGCGGCACATCGTCCTCCGGGATTGGCCCGTAGCCCTCTTCCGGCTCGCCCTGGGGGGCCGCCTGGGCGTACAGCTTCTCGCTGATGGCCTGGAACTTCTGCACCAGCGCGTCTTTTTCGCTGCGAATCAAATTGATGTCCTCGCCCTTGAGCGCTTCTTTCAGGCTGTCAATTGAAGAATTGATATCAGTCACGTCCGCGGGATCGAATTTATCGTTGTTCTCGCTGACGAGCTTTTCGGTCTGGTACACCATCTGGTCGGCTTCGTTGCGCAGGTCCACCTCCTCGCGGCGCTGCTTGTCCTCGGCGGCAAAGCGCTCGGCGTCCTGCACAGCCTTTTCGATGTCGTCCTTGCTCATATTCGTGGAGCTGGTGATGGTGATGCTCTGCTCCTTCTGCGTGCCCAGATCCTTCGCCGAAACATGCACGATGCCGTTGGCGTCGATGTCGAAGGTCACCTCGATCTGCGGCACGCCGCGCCGCGCCGGCAGAATGCCGTCCAGGTGGAACACGCCCAGGGTCTTGTTGTCCTTGGCGAATTCGCGCTCGCCCTGGAGCACGTGGACTTCAACAGAGGGCTGATTGTCCGCGGCCGTGCTGAAGATCTGGCTTTTCTTGGCCGGGATCGTCGTGTTGCGGTCGATGATGCGCGTATTCACGCCGCCCATGGTTTCGATGCCCAGGGAAAGGGGCGTCACGTCCAGCAGCAGCAGCCCGGAGTTGATGTCGCCGCCCAGCAGCCCCGCCTGCAGCGCCGCGCCCAGCGCCACGCATTCGTCCGGGTTCACGCCTTTGAATGGCTCGGAGCCAAGGTACTTCTTGATTGCCTCCTGGACAGCGGGGATGCGGCTGGAACCGCCCACCATGAGCACCTTCCTGATGTCCGAGCTTTTGAGCTTGCTGTCCGCCATGGCCTGGCGCACGGGCGCCATGGTCTTCTCCACAAGGTCGGCGGTGAGCTCGTTGAATTTCGCCCGGGTCAGAGTCATCTCCAGGTGCTTGGGGCCCGTCGCGTCCGCCGTGATAAAGGGCAGGCTGATCTGGCTCGTGGAAAGGCCGGAAAGCTCGATCTTCGCCTTTTCGGCGGCCTCCTTCAGGCGCTGCATGGCCATTTTGTCGCCGCGCAGGTCGATGCCGCTGTCGCGCTTGTATTCATTGGCCAGCCAGTCGATGATCCGCTGGTCGAAGTCGTCGCCGCCCAGGCGGTTGTTGCCGGCGGTGGCCTTGACCTCCTGCACGCCCTCGCTGAGCTCGATAATCGAGACGTCGAAGGTCCCGCCGCCCAGGTCGTACACCATGATGGTCTGGTCCTCTTCCTTGTCCACCCCATAGGAAAGCGCCGCCGCCGTCGGCTCGTTGATGATGCGCTTTACTTCAAGCCCCGCGATCCTGCCGGCGTCCTTCGTGGCCTGCCTTTGGGCGTCCGTAAAGTACGCGGGCACGGTGATGACCGCTTCCCGCACGGGCTCGCCGAGGTAGGCTTCCGCGTCGGCCTTGAGCTTTTGCAGGATCATGGCGGAAATTTCCTGCGGGGTATACTTTTTGCCGTCGATATTTACCCTGTAGTCCGTTCCCATTTGCCGCTTAATAGACGACACGGTGCGGTCCGGGTTGGTGATGGCCTGGCGCTTGGCCACGGTGCCCACCATGCGCTCCCCGTTTTTGCCGAACGCCACGACGCTGGGCGTCGTGCGCGCGCCTTCCGCGTTGGGGATCACCACGGCCTCGCCGCCCTCGATCACCGCCACGCAGCTGTTGGTCGTCCCTAAGTCAATGCCGATCATTTTTGCCATAATATTGTCCTCCTAAGATTAATCAAAATTATATAAGATGCTATCGCTAGCTTGCTTGCTGCCGTTGACTGATTCTGTGTAACGCTCGCCGGATAAAATTTTTGCGTTTCTTTTTAAAAACAAGGGTACCATCTTGCCCAAACCTCATATAGAGGATCTCATCCCCGCCTCCTGCCTACCCCTTCGTCACCACAACCGCCTCGCGGATGAGCTTCCCGTCCACCAGATACCCCTTGCCGTACACCTCAGAGATCACGCTGCGCTCCTGTTCCGGGTCTTCCATATGCGCCACGGCATGGTGCAGCGCCGGGTCGAAGGCCTCGCCGGCAGCGCCGAAGGGCGCCGCGCCCAAAGACGCCAGCACGCCCGCAAACTGCTCATAGATCATGCGCACGCCGTCGTCCTGTATCGCTTCCATCGCTCTATCAAAATTATCGAGCACCGGCAGAAAGGCTTTTAATGTCTCGCATTTCGCTCTGATCGAAATCTCGTCCCGCTCTTTGACCGAGCGCTTGCGGAAATTATCGAACTCCGCCGCCAGCCGCAGCAGCTGGTCCTTCGCGGCCTTCAGCTCCTGCACAACCGGATCAATCGCTGCTTCTTCAGCCAGAGCCTCCTCAACCAGGAGCTCCTCGACCACTTCGTTTTTATCTTTCATCAAGTCATCTCCTCTATCGTCTTCAAGTATCATGCGACCTGTAGGGGCGGCCTGTGGGTCGCCCGGGATTGAAATGAAGGTTGAAAGCGCCAAAGGCGCATTGCGGGCCGCCCGGGATTGAAAGGTTGAAAGCGCCAAAGGCGCATTGCGGGCCGCCCGGGATCGAAATGAAGGTTGAAAGCGCCAAAGGCGCATTGCGGGCCGCCCGGGATTGAAATGAAGGTTGAAAGCGCCAAAGGCGCATTGCGGGCCGCCCGGGATTGAAATGAAGGTTGAAAGCGCCAAAGGCGCATTGT
>Ga0123353_10005793_pt1 | contig 16310 bp, 14 predicted proteins | sample TergutLab28metaG_3_FD_92763 | JGI IMG/M metagenome (GOLD analysis project Ga0123353, IMG submission 92763) | Labiotermes labralis P3 segment gut microbial communities from Petit-Saut dam, French Guiana - Lab288 P3 | ecosystem: Host-associated > Arthropoda: Insects > Digestive system > Gut ... | reverse complement strand
TGTAGTAGCAACTTGGAATCTTGGGAACCATCTCAGCATTTGCTTATAGACACAGGGAAACCAAGAAAAACCTGTGTCGAGATGGCCGGTCACAGGACCTTCCGAGTACTGACTTCTAGCCAGACGTCCGGCATCTAAAGTACATCTAGGGGTGTTTTCCTACATACGTTGGGATGTGCAAATGCAAGTCTTTAAAAGGTCAACTGCCAGTTTCTACGATGTAATGAAATAAAACCTATTCAGTATTCTTGTAATTACAGTTTTAATCCATTGATTTGTGTTTTCTTTTTATATGTCTGCACCAGATTGCCTACTGCTTTTAAAAAATCATAAAATTTATTTCTGTCTCTCTTTTATGTATTCATAGGTAAAAACATGATTTGTTTCATTTGCCTTTGTTTGTTACAGTCTTTTTTTCTGTCTGTTAGAAGGGAGAATTCAGATTTTGTCTTTTTAGAGCAGTGGGTTGACTGATTCTTCATTGTCAAATTTTTTTTTTAATGTAGCAGTGTAGCTGACTGTCACATTTTTGTTCATTTAATACGTGGAGCGTACTATTCAGTGATACTTGTAAGTATGCTACCTTTCCACTTTGCCCTGTGTCTGGGTGTAATATCACACACTTCTGCATATTGTAAATGTAAACTGTTTTATTGTGTATGAATATTTGTGTTAGAATTGTTTCTCATGGGAGAAATGCCAGAACACTGGTTGAGGATTTTCATCCATGCTTTACACCTAAATACCAGTCACCTGCCTAATGATGTCATATATTTCAACTATGAATTATCTTCTTCTTGTGAAGGACCACCTGCCACAAAGTTAATTCATTTTCATTTCTGTACGTAAATATGCTTCAGTTTTGATGTACCCATTTTCAGATTGGTTCAGAAGTGTATCTCTTAAGTCACTTGCGAGGCCGGAAGCACCAAGAGGCTGTGCGGCATCAGCATGAGGGAGTGGATCCATCAAGGGAGGATCTTGCATCATACAACATCCGGCACATTGTTGATGCTCCAGCTGACAAGATTGACCCTAAGATAGCCCTTGATAAAGAAAGACAGAAGGCTCTGAAGAAACGTTGTAAAAAACTAAGACTTCGAATGGCAGCTAGGTATGTAAAAGTGTTTTGTGCACTGGAGTGTGATCTGACAAAACAAGTGATTTCAATTATGAATATGTAATGTCTGTTGGTTTTTGATAGCATCCTTGAATCTGTACCCTTTGAATTTTTAATTTTTATGTTGTCTGGGCCAAAGTGCATAAATTGAATGCATAAAAAAAATTGTATCTGTTTACCCGTGTTGTGTTTCTGAAATTATAGGATGTATTTTAATGAATTTGGTATGGAGGGGTCTCTACATGAAGTTGTAACGGAGATTTTGTTTTTGTCTATATTTGTTCAGATTGGTGTATTTCAAAAAGTTTCTGGAATAATGGCAAGTGTAGTAACATATCAGGAGGTTGGCTGGAGTCTGGACATGGATACCACCTTTACCTGCTAGCCACAGCCACATTGTTGCATTATACGTACATTGCCTGTCCTGTTAATTCTTTGTACACACGAGTAATTGGCTGAAGCACTTTTGCTTTGTGACTGCAGCAGGTGTTCAGGTGGCTGTGATTGTGTTGCACAAATTGGTGTGTGACATCCTCCAGAAATGTTCTAGAATAACTGTAGAAACAATGGCTGTTGAAGAACAGTATGTGAGGGCAGTTTTGTTTCAAGTTTGTTTTAGTTGTGCTAGATTTAACGCATGGCTTCTGTCTCATAATTTGAAGCTACTGTATGTTACCTTTTCTTTACATTACATTTCATCTTTAATGTGTGGAACATTAGAGAACATTTTTATAGTGTATGGCTGATATATTGTATTTTTTAATTATATTTTATTTTTTAATTTTTTTATTATTTTATTATAATTCAAGTAAAAAATATATGGCTGATACTTGGTGGCATACAAGAAAAATTAATTTCTGACTTATTTTTTTTTGTGTGGTAGTATAAATAAGTATTTATAGCTGTGACCAATTACTATGTAGTAATGAAACATACAGAAGGGATATCTAGTGAGCAGTCTCTCAATGGCCATGACATGTTCTTGATACACTTGTGTTAATAGAACTCAGTTGACTATCAGTCCTTTACAGATGGTGATAGTACCATCCACTAGAAAGAGGGATGTAAGGGACCTTAAGGAATCACCCATCTTTGGACAAACATTGCAACTGACTACCAAGGTTAGATACCTTGTACTTGTTCTGGACAAGGGATTGACGTGAAAGGCACAGATGAAAAGTGTGTTGAATAAGGCCTACAGGGCTTCGAGGATCATGAAGGGCACTTTTAGTAAAACTTGGGGTCTGGAACCCAATGTAGTGTACCGGACATATACTGTGGTGATCAGACCCATGTTGACCTGTTGCTCCACAGTTTGGTGGTCTAGGATTACATACAAGGTCAGCAGGATGGGGCTTAGTAAATTATAGAGTTTAGCCTCTCTGGCTATCATAAGAGCAATATGGATGACTCCAACAGCTGTAGTGGAGGTCCCTCCAGGCCTCACTCCTCTTCATGTGGTGTTTGAGGCAGAGGCCCAAGCAGAGATCTACAGATGAATGTGCAGCCAGCAGTGGAAACCTAAATCCACAATTTTTGGTCATGCTGGAAAATCTCAGAACATGGAGCATGAACCCATTCCACAAGCAGGAATTGACAAGATGATACCAAGACATACCACAAGCCACTCATGGTCAAGTTCCCTGACAAGTGTGAATGACGGAATGGGTTCAAACCTGAAATGGACATTGACGGGGCTTGGTCTGGTACATGGACATGTCCAAGACCAGTAAAAGGACTGGTGCTGGTGCATATAGATTGGGCTTGAAAAGGGGGCCTAGTTTAAGCCTTGGACTCCATACCACAGTATTTCAGGCTACAATATATGCCATTAGGGCTACATAGGTAGAAACATATATATTCTTTCCAACAGTCAAGCAGCCATTTAGGCCTATGAGAGTCCAAATTAATTCTAAATTAGTCTGGGACTCCCATCAGTCCCTGGTGAAACTGGTGGAGCATTACAAGATCCAACTGGTATGGGTGACAGAAAGCTGATCCATTAGCCAGGTGAGGCTCCTCACATCCACTTACAGGACCTGAACCTGAGCCTGGCATATCTGCAGAGGTTGCTACGGAAGGAAGAGGAGCTGGACGAGTGATAAACATGAGTATTGGCACTTCATTCATGGATAAAGGCGGGATAGGGACCTTCTTCAAAGACCCTCGGCTAAAAGAGCTGAAAGATCTGTGAATTACTCGACTTAATCAGAAACCAGTTAAGAGTAATGGCAGGACTTCTAAGAGGACACTGTTATTTAAAAAGACATCTATTTAAACTTGGGTTGGTAGACAGTGCTGGGTGTGGTGGATGCAAATAAGGATCTGAAACAGCCAGACATGTTCTTTGTGAATGTGAAGCACTGGTGCTATTAAGAATTAGGGATCTGGGCCATTATTTCTTGAAAGCAGGTGACCTTGCTGACACCTCAATTAGCAAGTTACTGCACTTGTTCCAAGTGTGGGGCTGCTGAATGCACAAAAGGGTTTGCACACAAGATTGGAAATTATCAATGTTCGAAGGTCACTGTGGTGCATGTCCTAATGTACTCTACTCTGCAGGTATGACTGAAACATTTTGAGGAGGAAGGACGTTGCTGTGGCTGTGAAGGATAAGTGAACAAAAATGTTTCCATAAATTGGATGCTTCCTGCTGGAGACAATTGCAAAAACAAGGAAATGACGGGAGATTGGCAAAGGAGAACTGTAGTGGTCATGCTGTTGTTTTTATTTTGCCATCTGCTTGTTTTCACTGTGTTCAAATTACTTTATTTGCAGAGGTCAGGAATATGAGTCTAAGAAGGATCCACCTATGAAAATAGAATCCCCTAATAAGGCTCGTATTAAGAAGTGCTTGAGAGATGTGGAGAAACTTCATTCCAGTCAAGGGAAAGGACAGTGGCCAAATACTGCAATTACATCCTTAGAAAGAGCTCTTGGTGACATCAGTCGTATTTTAGATAAACAGGCAAGAATTTACTGTATTATAAAGGATACTGTATGACATTTATGTTTGTTCAGGTCATTGTATATAGAGAATTTTATGACATTCTTTTAAATGGTAATTGTAAATTTTGTAACATGGCTGATAAAGTTTAAAGAAATGTTTAATTATGATTTTATTGCAGAATTTTTTGGATCAAACGGCATTTCAAGCATTAAATGGTTTCCCAGTTTTGTCTTCTATCCTCAACTTGGCACTGGATGTACCACCCAATATGGCACCATACCTTCCTACAAAGTAAGTTTATGGTACTGTTTGATTTATTTATTGATGTAGTTGTGTATGCAGCTTTGTTTTTCATTGTACTGATTCATTTTTTTGCAGATGTTTTGTAACAGCGTGCACCACTTACACCCTAGCTTGTCAAAATCATGCAGTGAACTCCAAGTATGTTCTGTTCAGTAACAAAGTTAGCATGATACTGGACTTGCTGCTTCATCGGCTCACAGTAAGTTTGATATTGTACATGGTTGTCAGTGTTCATACTGTTATGTAACATACTACTTGGTTTCAATAGCCATACTGGTACACCAGAGAAACAAGTGGAAGGATGCTATTGAATGCAGTACACACATTTCTGAGATCCACCCTTTGTGATTTTGCACACCTTATTGGGTTTCTAATTCAGTGTGTACATGCAAATTGATCACTGCAAGGTGACCCCCATTGCAAGTTTTTCACTAGCTAAGTAAGTACATGGTGTAGAGTCCTACATGAGAAGCTAATAGTTCCTCACCTAGTCAAAAAATTCCTCACTTTGTACTGAACCCGAAAGTTGTTCACCACACCCACAAAACCTGCCACCTGTCCCTGTCCTGAGCCAGATCAATTCAGTCCACAACCTCCCATTGTGTGTCTTTAAGATCCATCCAACCCTTTACCTGCTAACATGGAGAATATGGTGAGCTACGAATAATGCTAGCAAAGGGCAGATGGGATTTAGCTCGGCATTTAAAGGGTTAATATAATTCTTCAGTGTATATCTAGGACTTCAAAAAATATCTTTGGTTTGTTTTCCTACCGAAACATTAATGCTGTTTTTCACTTTATCCCATATGAGCTGTATGCACAGCCCCTTTCATCTCCCTTGACTTTATCGTCCTAATATGATTCAGTGAGAAGTGCTGTGTGTGATTTTCTCCAGCTTCCTTCCACTTATGGTCAGTTATTTTCTTAAACTTCCTGTTCTTGTCTAGTAGTGTGTTTTTGAGAAAAATGGTAACTGAGTGTGTCCAGTTTAGTGTAAGGTATGTGCAGCTAAAACTCAGTTGCAGCATTGCTTTGGCAGTACAGATGGTGCATGTGCATGTTGGACTTGGATATGTACTGGCAGATATTTGTACAGAACAGTACTTTTGACTGGGTGTATAGTTAGTACAGATGACACTACATCGCTGGTTAAAGGTGGCACACCAGGTGGTGAATCTGTCCAAACAGAACCAGAGAGACATCAATAGACTCCTGCATCTGGAATTTAAATCATGAGTGACACAGTTAGTGCAAACTGTTACTGTCAGGTGCTTCAAAATATGGTCACAAGATCAAGATCAGATGTCAGGGTAAACTTAGCAGTGGTGTCTTCCTGCTGCAGAACAGTGCCTACTCCCATGTGGCCCACAGAGTTCAAGACCAAGGGAATGCTGTGCGATGGGAGGTGCTGAGATATTGTGCATACCACTTGGACTCAGTGCTGTGCAGTTAACATTTCCAGACCATTGAAGGAAGTTGTCACAAGCTGTACATTCATGTCAAATGACAGTGTGTACGGGGCTGTGGTACAGTGGTTTAGGCAGCAGCCCTAGGAGTTGTTTGCAGTAGGGATATGCTGACAGATGCAGCATGGGATTTCTGTTTGAATGCCTATGGTGATTTTTTCCAACTGTTGCAATACCTTCAGTATCTTCAGTACCTGTCAGTGATATTGCAGGACAAATGCATGAGGGTATAAACTACTCACTTCAGAATTAGGACATCATGTACTGCATATGATGTCTATTCACAACTTTTCTTGACCAATTATGGCGATCATTGTGATGTATTTTAACCACTTTAAAGATTTTGTGTATGTTTTGACACAGTATATGAGTTTGGTATATTGGACTAGTTAATGGGTTCACAAAAGAATGTTATAATACTTATATTATTAATGGAACCTCTCCTTCTTGCTTTGTCACTCTTTCTCCACACACACACACACACACACACACACACTGTGCACAAATGCTCCCTGATGTTGCGCTACCATAGAAGCAGCAGCGCTTTTTATGTTATTTTATTAGGCTAAAGCTACAGTGAATTTTTAAACTTGTATTCAATACTGTTCACTTGAATTGTGTGTTAGTGCACACATTATGCTGCACATTCATACGTATGAGCCCGCAATACGTACACTTCTGTTACATTTAAGTCATTGAATATGGCCCAGACCGACTGAAATATGGAAACATATTAAAGGTAGACAGGTCATCAAACAGCAGTGTTTGTAGTTGGTTCTTAGTGTTTGATACCTTACACTCATTCTGTTTCTTGAAGTGTGGTACTTACAGGCTTTTGTCACTCTCCTGTGTTCATATCTTCTGTGTACCTGTATGATTATAATCTTCTCTGAATTGCTGATCTCCGGTTTCTTACTTATTCCAGTATTTCTACGTAAGCCACGTGTGTCTACCGTTGGTTTTCAACTTTTGTGATGAAGTTCATGTGCTCCTGCTAGTGTTGATAGGCGTTTTTGCTACAGCCTGATTTGTGCAGGGCCTTCTGTGCAGTAGAAGTATTCTAAATATTTTTAAAAACAGTATTAGTGTTGCCACTTGAATCCATTACTAGATCGTCACAGTGCCATAGGACAACAGAGAAAAAAGTGGAGTGGATTGTGAACCCTCGTTGTTGGTGTTTTAAGGTGACCAAGAATTCTCTGTGTAATTTCTGAAGCTAGCAGTGCACTATTTTTTTCTTCCTTTATATTGTTCGTCTTTCACCATTAAGGCTACATATGTGCCGTTTTCCATGACAGTAACATTTCCAGGGGTAAATGGTAGCTGTATTGGCAGTATGTTCCCATTGTCATTTATTTATTTGGGGGGGGGGGACTTATCTTTACCAAGTGGCAGTCTGGATGCAATACAGATAGTGCCCAAAGCCCAAAATTGCTAATTACCTGGTGGCATACATGGAAGAAATGTTTTGCCTTGAAGGAAGATGTAAATTTGATCGTTGCAAAGGTTCAGGAACTGAGTAATTGATCATTTTATTTACTTATTGCTTATGGTATATTCCCCACTGGACATGGTTTGCCCCATTTATTATTATTTTTTTCACCTGATTGATATCAAAATGCGGTATCAGGACGGTCATATTTCCTACCTAAATGAATGGCCTTTGGATTTGTGCATCTCCATCCCAACCTTTATTTTGTTAAGGGAAGAAAATAGTGCCTCGCCCTGCATTGTCGCCAGGATTAGACCAGTCGTTCGTTTTTCATATAGAACAGAATCTTGTATGAAACAAGTTCCCCTTGTCTGTCTCGACTCATCCCCGATAAATGTAAGGTAAAAGCTCTGTGGAAGAGACATCCCCTCCTCTCGGTCTCTCTCTTGTCCTTCTCTTGCCCTCTCCCTCGTGCCAGCTAATGCATCTGCGGTGAAAGCGCTCTTTCCCTTCCTCCATCCAAGCCAATATCCTCTCATAAATATCCCAAATGATATTTCCTACTCGGACGGGATGGGCGGTTCCCGGACCTATTGCTGCTGCTGCTGGAAGATATGGCAGGTGACGCCGTTAGCTGGGGGGTTGTGACGCGACTGCGCTCAGCAGGACGGTATAGGCTGCCCTGCAGTGTTGCACGATACTTGCCGAAGAATTTGCGTCGCGCGGAAGCCGTAGGGCGGCAGCTGCTGATTCGTACCCTTAACCGAGCATTATTAGGGCGATTACATCATGGACGGTGTGGTCAGGCGTGAGGAAATGAGAAAGTAATGCAAAACTGGACTCGGAGTGTCTTAGAAGGAGACCACTAGGCGTAACGCAGAGGGATGTATTGGTAGTCTGAGCAGTTGTAGGCGTGGGGGCGGATGTAAAGTCCTGAGACTGAATTCATATTTCACGTAAGTCGCGCTGTGCAAGGATACGCCTGTTGTGTGCGTGTCCAGTCCTGCTACTGCATGGCTAGGCATATTTGCAGCTAATTTCATGACTTCAGACACTCATGATCAGCGTTTAAAGTGAAAGGTTTATGCCTTGTCGATTTAACAGTATCCGAGGTTGTACATGTGGACTTTATGATGTGCGAAGCTCGGAATGGTAGCGACCATGTCAGTATGAGGTTTACGCGTGTGTAGGTGGCTTCGTCCCTTAAAGAGAGAATGAAATCTGTCGAAAGTGATTGGCGTCTTGACGTCTTTCAACCAGCACAAACGACCAGGTCAGTTTTAATACGAAATTGCGGAGTAATGACTATTCCTGATATGCCTAAATAGGTATGGATTTATTGTGGTTGGTCGCCTTCTCCGATTCTTTCCGTGGTTGCTGATACAGGCGTGAGTCTGAACAGCCTGTATGTGCACTGGCCGAGGAAGGAAAACTTCTTTAAAAACATGCGAGGTAATGAAACCTTCTGCGATTATGTAACATCAAAACCAAGCAACACGTATCACACTTATATTTCCTTTCTTATCACGATTTAAAATAAATGCCAACTGGGCAAGAAACCAAGAAGAAGAAGAATAAGAAGAAGGAGAGGGTGAAGAAGAAGATGAAGAAGAAGAAAAAGAAGATGATTGTGATGATTGGTTTCTTAGATAGCGTGAATGTGCACCATAAGTGTGCTGCGCGTGGTCGGAGTGTTATCTAACACTTATGTTCTCTTTGTCAAGAGGGGACTGAAGAATGTTATGAATGCTTGGAATGAGAAGCGTAACAAACATAGTTACCAAAAAATGATTTTGAATTTAGTTACTATTTTTGTTTTTACAGACTCATCGTCACCAACAGCGACCTTGACAGTTGTTGAATTTTCGAACCTGTCGTCACTCCTCTGCTTCTCACACTCACCGAACACTTTTTCCCGCGCTTTTCGTGATAACTTTCAGGCCTACTTGAATGTGAATGATTTATTGCCACACTTTGTTGATATATAACCTGTAGCCTGAGACCAGATGAATTAAGTTAACAGCAGTTAAGAGTACAGGCGAAGTGCTAAATTTTTTCTGTCATATGGCCATTTTTTAAAACTGCATTTTTATCGTAACGTCGTCTGTGTTTTGCTTTCGAGAAATTGGCAGAAGAACCATAGTTCTGGGTAGAAATGTCTCGGTTGTACAAGCCGTCAGTCCGGCTAACGCTTTTGTTCCCATTTCGAATGATAGCGACAGAAAGAAACTTTCGTGAGGCTCCAGAGCCAACGCAATACATTCAGGTCTTCCGTGAATTGAATACATGGATATAATGATAATATATCTTGTCTGTGTGTGTGGTAATGTTTGCTGTCTCTAAGACATCTGTACCACAGCCCAGTTACTTTTCTTTCCCGGAGACTTGTTTGTTTTTGTCCTGTGGCGTTTAAAGTTTGGGACTTTCAGCATTTCGTACATATATGTTCTTTATAAATCGGAATGATAGTACTGTTGTTGACAGAAGTCACAATTTTGTCCATTGCTGATATTTAATAGAGCAATTGATAACTAGCTGTTGTTGTAGCCATCTGATTAATATACTTCTCTTTTGTTTGTTCTTGCCGGACGATTTGCCTTCACCTTTAGATTCGTATTCTCTTAATATAATGTTAAAAAAGGTAACGGTAAAGTAATCCGTTACAGGCCTGGTGTGGCCCAGAGGGTGGGTAGAGGTATTGCTCTACTCTTCCATGACCGCGGCACTAGAAAGGATCAGCAGCACGCCCCGGCCGCACTTTACGCCCGGGAAAGCCCCGGTACCCGTTTTACAGGAGGCTGGGTGGGCCCCAGGGCCGATCTGGACGGGCGGAAAATCTCATCCCCACCTGGATTCGATTCCGGATCGTCCAGCCCATAGTCAGTCGCTATACCGACTGAGCTACCCGGCCCACACATGTTCATTTAGTACGATGTCATAAACAATACTATACCTAAGTATTCAAAACTCTTTTGAAATTCTAGAATGAATAATGCCAACAGCAAGTGTTCCTAATGCTTCTTAAAACTGCAACACAAAATTATAGTGTCTTTTTCTTCGCTTTGAGCACGGTCGTGCCTCGTTACAGGAGCCGATTTCTGGAAGTGCTCCTAGATATTTGTTCTCGGTTTCAGTTCTCTTTTTATATGCATGTTCCACTGCTTCCGTCAGCTTAGCTAGAGCAGTCATTTGTCTTCTGCCTGAAACCATTATTCCTTTTATCCCTTCACAGAAATTGCGATCGAAAGATAAAATGTACATCGATCAAATAATAAAAGAAAAGGAATTGAATGTTTTCGGTTGGAAATAAAGTATGTCTGACGTTTTCTTTTGTTAATGCAATCGAATCACTCCTGTTAGATTTCAATAACGGTCAGTACCATTGGGTTATTGAGTCAGTCTGATGCTTTTCCCTTATTATATATATTTATACAGTTCTTCCGGGATTGAAAGATGGATGAAAGGAGAAATACGTGCGCAGTTCATTGTGTAAACAACATAGGATTGTAGTTGTCTGCCGTGTGCTTACATATAGGAACGTAAATGTGGATGTTCCATAATAATTGGGCATTTGATTATGAGGTTAGTGCACGACAGTAAATAAACTGTAGGCTGTTGTCTCGCAGTTGGCATGGGAAAACCGAGCAAATTAATGTGGAAACAACGCTCCACTTTTCCGTAGGTACTGTGTTCGAATCTTGGGGCGGTCTGCCTTCTGTCCTGACAAGTTTTACGTGCTTTTCCTCATTTTCTTTCGGCCTTTGGTGGTGCAGTATCCCAGATCGGCCAAGACCCCGCCGTCTTTCAAATTGTCAATGTCCCGTTTCATTCTGTGCATTCCTAATTGGAAGAGCACTAATATACCTTATACTAGGTTTTGTTAGATTCGGTTAGGGTAGGACGTATTGGTTTTGGTGGTATTATTTTGTATTCGGTTTTATTAGTTTGTTGTGAAAGTTTGCACTTCTGTCACTATGTCGGTTTTGGTTCTGATATACCAGGCCTGTACGCCTTCGTCGCGTCTGGGTCCATTATGGAATCGGCGTCCTCACGCAGTGTCGACACGTATTCACAGCACATTGCTCGTAGATGTAAGGGAGTATGGCAAAGCTACCTGACCGAAGACATGCCTCATTGATTCCTCCAGAGCGTACACTTTTTGCCTCTCAGCGCCTTCTGCTTTGGTGTGGGGTTGAGGTGTGTGAAGTATGCTGGAGGATCACTTTGTTTCGGTTTAAGTCTGTGTTAAGCTGTGTCGGTGGATTAGGCCTAATGTTGGTTCGTTTGGATTTAGGTATTTTGGATTCAGTTGTGTGGTGGTGGTGTTGGCGTAAATGTGCGCCCGAATTCAAATACATTCGTCCCTAGCCGATTCCTCTTTTCTCCGCCTGGGATATGGTTGCTTACCTTGTTAATTTCGCTGCAGTTTTTAAGCAGTTAAACAGTCATAATTATGGCATTAGTACTGGATCAAAAGGTTATCCATGTCGTTCAGAAAATAAACATTGCGGTGTCATAGCGACGAGAGTAAATTGAAATTGCAGTCTAACGTGGTTATAACGACGTCAATTTATACGTCACCTCTTTTATAGTGTTAGACAATGTGTTACCAATTAATTGCTCCAGTTAACCACAACGTTATATTACTCGGTTAGAACAACAGTCGTTTATAGTGACACAAAATATCCAATCCCTTTCATGACATTATAACCGAGTTCGGCTGTAGTATACTCATATAGTTACTGAAGGAAAGCTAGAAGGGACGGGAAGACGAGGAAGAACACATAAGCGGTTAGAAGATACTGGAAATTAAAAGAGGAAGCGCGCTTTGAAAGGGGCTATGGACCTCTCCCAAGACAAACTAACTGATGGATACTCATTTAGTCTTCTTCGTTAAGACACAATGTGTGAAGAGAACTCAGATAAGATCAGAAATTCTGCCGCAGTTCTAGCATATCGCCTTTAGGTGCTCTTTGAACCATTGTACTTGCAATAGGTACCATCTGTTTTAACTTTTACAAATACTGTGTTTTGCCCACACAGTTTTTGTTGCATGTGATCCACAGAATAAAAAGCGATTATTTTTCTCAACAGCAGCAGTGGGCTAGTGTTTGTGATGGAACACACTTTTTTTCTCCGTGAAGTAGGAAAGGAAATGAGGGCATGGAGTAAATGTCGATATATTGTCGGATGGTCTTTGATGGATCCACAGTAGGAGGCAGGAAACAAGTTATATAGGACTAGATCGTATACCGATGGTACGAACGGACCAGAAACAAAATTACGCAATTTAAAATGCGGTACAAACTGCGTGTCTGTGCTACGTGATATTCTGTTCAACCGTAATTGTCGGTTAGCATTTAGAGGCAGGTTGCATTTAATGCAGTGCTTCGTGCTACACTATTTTTGATATGGCCTATAGGGGCGTGTGTGTTCTGAAATTCCTTCTCGGGTGCACACTTACGTAATTGTCCATGAGAAGAACAACTAGGCTCCAGATCAACGCCTCCAGCTTTAAGGCACTGCCCTTGTGGTTAATGGACATAGCAAATTAGAGCTAAAGAAGAATTATTATATTCGGAATTATTTTCACATCATAAAATGAAGCAAATGGTTGCCGAATATCCGTACGTGGTGAATCAAAAAAATGCATTCCGTCCTTGTGCGGGAAATACATGGACTACCAACTGCAGTAGTGACGGAAGTCTTCGACGCTGGCGGGTCAGTAATAGGCGTTCTACCATCGCTAGTTTTGTTGCAGTAAATACTAATGATGCAGATACGCCACACTGCTGTGCAAGTCGAACTAACGTGTTATTGAAAGTGTTTCCAACTAACACTGACTGCATCAAGTTGTGACTCATTTAGCGCGAATTTTTCTTACTCTCTGTGCCTAAAGTGGAACCTGTTGGTCGAAACCTTTCCATGTATTTGAAAACTGTTTTTGTGTTTGCAGCATGCCCATCAGGAAACTGCGATATAAATTTACGACTACACGGCTTGTAATATTCTGCATACATATCGTGTAGAAGCACGTGATGTTGAAATCGTATTCCCATTGCGATTGAAGCCTGACTGATTTCAGTGCTGCAGACATGACAAACCTTGGGACAGGTGGCTAGCTGAGTCAACCAGTTACATCCGATAAGGTGGTCAAAGTAAGGACCCTGTAGTGCCACTAGCTGGACAAATTGCAATAGCTCTGCCTTGTAACTGACCTCATTGAGGTCTACAATTTGGAAACCACCCCCCCCACCGAATATATTGTCACTAAACCCTTCTTTCTTATCTACTGACATTTTTAAGCTAACCGATTGTGAACTTCCCGCAAATTTAATTCTTAAATTTCTATGGAAATTTACTACCGATACAAAAGAAAAGCATTCTTGTAAAATAAATGGATTTGTCACGCATCTGATTAATTGATAGAATTGTCTTGAAAAGTGAACGCATAATATGAAGTATGGAGCCTTCAAATGTAGGAATCGTGGTATGTTTGTCGATTTGGAGCAGTATTAAATCGAACACGGTTTGTGGCGGTGCAGCATTGTAAAGAGCATCCGGAATGTCTGAATAAATTCAGTTTCACTGTGGCCGCAGCAAGAGATGGGGAGCAGGTCAATAAAATTTGACTGGGAATCAAATTGAATTTCTGGCGGATGGGGATCTTTGGTCGGTCGCACATACACCCGCTGTACAGCTACTGAAATGTTCATCCATGCGTTTCGTGTGTACAGTGAGGCGCAAACGTAATATACGATTTAGTAAAAGTGAATATTAATTAACATTAAGTAATTTGACTTCAGGATTGATAATTTGGGAATTCTTTGGGTGGACGGAGGAGCAGGTCTGCCGTACAAAGTGTATGAATGCTTCAACTGAGAAACTAAAGTACAGTTTTTCATGTTTTCCATGCGTTTCTGGATCTTGCAGGTTTATTATCATGTTCATATGAGCCGGTTCGTTGTAGTCCATTTTACCACCTTTCCACTGATGCACAGATCACCCACGTGGCCTCTTTATGTAAGGGTTTCTGACCAACATTTTGTGCGCATCTCTTATTTTTATCCGTGCTACATATCCCGCCCATATCCTTTCAACAGTATTAGGCGGAGAGTAAGAATTTTGAATCTCCCTGCTACGTAATTTGTTCCACATTCCGGTTACGCTGTCTGCCCCTCGTACTGCTCAGCGCCTGCTTTTCACGTCTTCAACTTCTTAATCTTCGCATAGAATTTGGCTAGAGTCTCAAACGCGCATGAAACAGCGGGTAAAATTACAGTTTTGTGTATTTTAATGAGCTGTTACATTTTGTCGGTGATGGCTTGGAATTGTGAAATGTAATAATGTCGTTGCTTCATCATGAGCGTTACTAAGTTTGTTCTTTTCTACGTAAGAAAGGTGCGCCTCATGTGGAAACCACATCCTCCATCTGTCTGTCCGTCTTTAACCCTCTGTTGACGACTAAATGGTTCGTAGGATTTTCATGAAATGCCGTGTAGGAGTATCTTAACAAAACGTATCTATAAGGCATAATTTGCGTAAAAATCGATGCAGTGACACTCTTTACTGAAAGGTGTAACTTAACTTTACCAGTAATCTCTGTACTTGATGGTCTAGTTAGACGAAATTCCGTATAGAAGGTTTCAGCGTAATGCCGTTGGGAATTTATACGTAACGTGGGACTCGGTGCAGTAAAAGACACACATGCTACTTTGCCTTATTTTGTATATTTTTGGCCTGATTTTGATAAAATTTATTGTAGAAGATCTTCTTGTAATCCCGTCCGCATTTGTTGAAAATCGGGATGGTTTACGTTGCGTAAGGGCATAAATTAAAATTTGCCCCTTTTTTGCATTTTTTTTCCGATTTGGATACAATTCTGTACATAATATATGTAAGATTCTTCAATGAGTGATAATAAATTTCGTGAAAATAAACGCATTGAAACCCATACTTAAGCGTAAATGAAGTTCAGCCGCACCTTACATATTGGTTGCCCATTTTGTTGCAGTTCGGTGTGCGATATCTGGACATCGTGCTGATGAGTATTTTTGAGTTTCATGAAAATCGGCTCAGGAAAGGGCGTACTCCTGTTACTGGCATAAATGAAATTACATTTACGAATGTACCCTGAATCCGTTTAGTATTTAGAAAGTAAAGAACGTCTTGGTAAAAGCGTTTGCTCTTCGTTATGCAGTACAATATCTGTAGTCTTGTGTAACTGCCGTTTCTTACCGATTTGATTGTTCAGATGCAATCCTTTTGTTTGCAAATATGATGAGCACTACAGGTATGACACGTCTCGAGACAACAGTAGTTGTGCTTTGGATTTCTTTAAATATTAGGTCTTCCATATCGGAGACCTCTTTCAAATAACAGTTTATGAATGGAGGAGATAAGTATTTTATGCTGCGTGAGGGGATTTTTGTAGGACGTACGGTTCTTCGGAAACTGATAGAACTGGGTAAAATAGGGATTGTTTTGGAATTATAGGGACTGAAATTCATCATCTTACCTGTAGTGTACACTCCGTTTACCGAATTTCATGAAGGCGCGTTTATTATTTAATATTTTACATTTTTCTTGCAACATTATTACATGTACGGTAATACGAACTTGTAAAATGTTTGTATTTGTTAATTATTGCTCCGACGTGTTTGAAGTTTATGTGTCAACTTATTTGGCGGAAGTTTTAAATATGTTATTAAAATTATATTTAAACTTAAATTAAATATTAATATCCTTAAAATCAGTTTATACAGTATAGAATTATTGTGCGTAAACATTGGTGTAATTTGTTGTGTAAACTGATCCCCAAAAATTTGAAGATCAAGATATATAGAACTATAATTTTGCCTGTTGTTTTGTATGGGTGTGAATCTTGGTCGTTGACATTGCGGGAGGAAAGGAAGTTGAGGGTGTTTGAGAACATGGTGTTGAGGAGAATATTTGGACCTAGGAGGGGCGAGGTAACGGGGGAATGGAGGAGATTGCATAACGAGGAGCTAAATGATTTGTACTCCTCACCCAATATTG
>Ga0123353_10005791_pt1 | contig 16316 bp, 9 predicted proteins | sample TergutLab28metaG_3_FD_92763 | JGI IMG/M metagenome (GOLD analysis project Ga0123353, IMG submission 92763) | Labiotermes labralis P3 segment gut microbial communities from Petit-Saut dam, French Guiana - Lab288 P3 | ecosystem: Host-associated > Arthropoda: Insects > Digestive system > Gut ... | reverse complement strand
TACTCTTCCATGACCGCGGCACTAGAAGGGGGTGAGTCGTCAGTGGCACGCCCTGGGCGCAATTTACCCCCGGCAAAGACCCGGTACCCATTTTACAGGAAGCTGGGTGGGCCCCAGGGCCGGTCTGGACGGGCGGAAAATCTCGTCCCCACCGGGATTCGATCACGGACCTTCCAGCCCGTAGTCAGTCGCTATACCGACTTAGCTAACCGGTCCACATTTTACGCTTCTTTGCTAAACAAATAACGATAACATAAGCTATATGTATTTCAGTAACACATAAGTACTTACATATATTCACATACACACATACGTAAATTTCAAGAAATGCAGTACCTACACAACAGCACCACCATTCGTTCGAATCGGTAGGTGGCGTGGTCACCATTTTCGTAGTCAGGAATTACGAAACTAGATTTTGTGACGTAATTTTTAAGGGCTAACTTCATACTATGGATCCACTAATATTAGAAGCCACCGCACAAAATCTAGCCGCCACAGCGACCTGGCATCCAGAGTCTGTGCACCACTACATAACTATATTTAAGGTTTAGGAGCTAAAGCTTTCCTTAACAATTCCATACTACAAATGTCACTTAGTCAATTCTTTTTGTATGTATTCCATCTGTGTATGTGTGTGTGTATGTGTGTACACACACACACACATGACGCTATAGATAAAAGCCTTGAAACCTTTTCCCAATTTACATTCAGAATCTTCATGCAAACTATTTTGCAATTTACCAACAAAATATAAATTAAAGGAACGTCTTCCTGATTAATTTCTCAACACGCAGAAGATTTGAATTCCTTGCATTTCTTTATATCGTGGCCAAATACGTCTTTCAAACTGGACAGACTATCTTTACAAGTCCGGAAATTTCTGCAGTTACAAGAAAGGAAAAGTAGCAGATTAAAAAGACGTCACATTCTCTATTACGTCACGAAGTCGTATTAAGTCCTCCTTCGAAATGATACACATACAGCCCTTTCATACACATGTATTATTACACTACAGACAAAATATATTATTCACATTTTTTTTACTTTCTTGCTATATCATCATTACATGACCAGTGTATGTGTCAATAATTATCCAACAAGATGCAACAGTATACAGTTTATTTATATCTGCAAACTGCTCTAAACGTTTCAGGTGGTATCTCCACCCATCATCAGGAGCTCACATCACTGTATCTACAGTATTGAGACCGTCACTGCTACCTGTCGTGAGCGTGGGCCGATATAAAGTCTTCAATTCTAGCTTTTATTGATATAGGTGAAAAAACATGCCCTTCTCGCTAATGGAGTAACACAGATCAGAGTAAATGAGAACACGGTGCTGATAAGAATGCTGATATGCGTTTGTAAGTGACAAATTAACAAGAGATTGTAGGAAAATACAAATGACCTTCTTGTCAGTTACCTTCAGTGAGTACTGCTGGCCTTATAAATCCAAGGAGGATATCAAGGGTTTTGTGTGGAAAATATTGGAAATAACTGAATAAATACAAACGATTTGTTAACAGGTCTGAAGGGCCAGACGAAGACAGAGCACGCGTTAATACGTACAGCGGACGACACAGAAATTTGTGTTAATAAAACAGGATGAGTTTTGTGCTGGGTTCATATGTCTCAGGATAGTGAACAGTCTCTTGTGAAGAGGCTAATTATTCGGGTTTCCAAAAACAGGAACCGATGTCTTTTTATTGAGCAGATTTCGGTTACTCAGCGATCTTATTTACTTATATAGTCACAAGTATGTTTTAGCCCAAGTTTGTTTCAACATCAGTATTTAAACTTAACCTTTAGATGACTAACGTCAACTATAGTTTTCGTACCGCACCGCTAACCACTAAAGTTGCATTTTATATATTTATTCAACAAATTATAGGTACCAAATATTTTAAACATGGTGTATACTCTCCGTTTTTTTCTCTTCAAAATGCAGTTTGTTTCATAATTCTAACTTGTTTGGTTCCTGTATTATTCACATTTTATATACAGAGTGTGCTAAAATTTAAAAAATAATTCCGGCGCCAAAAGTTAATGTGTGATTATAAAACACACTTGAATGCTGACTCAAATAGGGACAGTGTTCAGACCTTATTTTTTATAGCTGTAAGTCATTTTGGACCCTCGCCCTTCTCATAGTGATCGCCCACACTAGTTTTCAGGGTTGGATATCGAAATACATCTTTTTCCGTGGTAGAGGTATCAGACCAGCACACATTCTACAGAATGAATGCTGGATCATGGTTCTCGTTGTTTGACCTGGTTCTTTGGGTCTCACCTGGATGACTCCACAGACAGACATACTGACCAAGACTCCTATCACCCACAGTCGCACTCCCCTTGCAACGAGAGGATAGCGTCCATAACAGGAGGCGCTAAGAGAACTATCGATCATGCGAATAAACATATTCGCAACATATGTTGACGTGTAATAAGTCAGAGGTGTCACAGATTAACACGAGGTCTAACACATTTACTAACTCCGTAAAACAGAGATTTCTAAAAAAAAATAGAAACTCTCAAATGAATATCTTCAGCCAGTGCAGACATTCCGTTGATTTTTCGCCATCCGACGCTTTCGTGCAGCCTGCACGACGTACAAACTTACTCCTATCCTGAGCCAGACAAAACTAGTTCTCGTCATCCGATTCTATTTCTTTAACATCCAACTTAACATTAATCTATCATTTACGTCTATGTCTTGCAAGTGATCTCTATTCTTCAGGTTTCCCCATCAATATCCTGTATGCGTTTATCTTACTCCCCTAAATACTTCCCAAACCTCATCCATCTCAAAGCTATCACTCTAATAGTATTTAGCGTTAAGATGTGGATGCAAAAGACAGCCTCCGCTTATCCAGGGTAGCTGAAAATATATTGAAAAGGAAGTTGCGGAAAGCCGAGAAAATTGGTCCTGCAGCTTCTATTTCGATAAGGGGTTAAAAACCCCGCATCGTAAAAGAGGAACAGGGTATGTAAAGTTATACAGGGCCTTGGGGGTGTGTCAAAAGTTATAATACGTGTTAAGCAGTTTGCGAACAGAGAACATAATATAGCACTAACATCTCGTTATTACTTAAGAGTTATCCATTAAGGAGAAAAATATTAGAAAATGTAGACTTAACTTCGGAGCTGACGGGAGTCTGCGAAGTGAAGTGGTAAGACTTTTGACTAGCTGCCCGTGTAGAAAGTTAACCGGACGAAAAGCAACGGAGTGAAGCCAGCCGGAATGATGAATGGACTTCACCACACATAAAATTCCACTTAGGTGCCAAGTTCAAGTACGTAGAGTAGTTCATTACATCGATCTTATATACTCATTCGGGTTATCGATTTTCTTTCCATCTCCACTTTAACCTTCAAAGCTCACATCAAACCTGTACTCAGCTTCCTTCTGCAATCCATCAATGATGATGGATGGATTTCATAGAGATTGAAATTTCAACAACATGAAACGACTCGGCGGAAAATAAATCCTTCTAGGAGTGTGCAGACATATATAAATATAAAGGAAAATGAGTTCACTTTCAGTCTCTAGACACTTTTTCGCACAAGCATATAAATTTTCAAATTTATTCTTGGCCGTAATTAATTTATGTCAGGTAAGTTGTTTTACTCTTTTCAGAAGCCACAAAACTCGTAATGGAATATATCGGCTTACAGTTTGGTTGAGATCAGAAGAGATGTTTGTACAAATAGAGGGGGCCCGTGCCATAGCTCAAATGCTGTAGCTCTTCTCTTACCGCTATGACTCAGGTTCAATTCCAGGCCGGTCCGTGTAGTGGCAAAAGTAGCACCACGACAGGTTTTTCTCCTCGAAGACTTCGGTTTACCCCGGATCAAATGGTCCACATACATTCATTCATACATTCCTCACCGATAATATATAATCATAGATACTGACAGGTTAGTTAAAAAACATACAGTAACAACATATATTTGCGACTCTAATTCTTTAGAAGACGTCCATCATCAATGCATGATAATAACGTTTTTAACATTTCTTGCACAACTACGAGATGGCATGTTTATAAATACATATTATGACATTAATTTATATGGTACACTCTAAGGAAAGTAACAAAGACCCTCGCCATTTTTCGACAGTAGAATTGAACTATATGTGGCACTCTAACCCAAACTAATGACAAATAATAATATAAACAGCCGACTAGATGCGACAATGATAATTTTATTACCAATTTAAATCAGCTCAACATGTTTCAGGCGATAATTTTGGTGAAATTATCGCCTGAAACATGTTGAGCTGATTTAAATTATTAATAAAATTATCATTGTTGCATCTAGTCGGCTGTTTATATTATTATATCAATGATGCACGCTACTCAAACATAAAAAAATGACGAACAAATAAAACATTCCAATAGATGTGTGTAGTTTATACGAAACATATCACACGAAGAGGAAAAATCTTAAAGCTAAATATGACTTCCAGTCTCAACACTACAATTATTTGTGATTAAGGTGTCATCTGTGGTTCTCACGATGTAGATCTACAAGATAAATAACTTTTTGAATGCAACGTCACGTAATTTGGTGTTTTGGCTGTACTCTGATGTAGAAGCAAATGTAAACAAGTTTCACACACATATGTACATGTACCATCAAGAACCGAACCCAGTAGTGCATGTTATGCGGTGCAAACAATGTGCGGCAGCTTTGAGAAATTGAAGGGGTGTGGAAATGATAGAGCTGTTAATGCAGAAACCGGCAAGGAAACGTAACCCAAGACGCACCGGACGTCAACGGACGCCATTTGATTAACACATTTTTAGGAAAACTCTTTTCCGTTCTGAAAACACGTGAAACGAACTGAGTCAGAGAGAATAAGACGGAAATGTAGTACAATGGTTAAGACGGTGTGTGTGTGTGTGTGTGTGTATGTGTGTGAGACAAACAAATCAGCAACTGGTTTGTCTTACGTTACTTTATGCTCCACACAAATACAACTTTAACAGCGATTTTAATCTTTCGTTAAAATTCGGCTTTAAATTTGCTCGTGAAGCATTGTATACATATGAATCATAGTATTCGTCTCTGTTCCACACTTTTCTGAAGCTATAATGATGGTAAACCAAGACCGCGGTAGCACAGTCGTTAAGGTGCTGTGCTACAAATCGGAAGGTCGCTAGTTCGATCTCAGCTGGTGTCAATGGGTTTTTCATTGACATAAAATCCTGCCGATCGCACTATGGCCCTGGGGTCGACTCAACTTCTAACAGAAAAGAGTACTAGGAGTATTTTCTGGGGGAAAAGGCGGCCGGTGTGTACGGCTGACAACCTTACCACCATTCTGTGCCTTTAGACACGAATCTGGGAACCTTAACTTCCTGAAACACTCTGGGCTACCCCGGGCCTCTAACGGGACTGCTTTACCTTTAATAATGATCGCACGTACACTTGACTTGAAAAAGTTAAAAAAGGGAATCTCAGAAACTGTGTTGATTTGTAAGCGATGTGTCCCGAAAGCTGATAATATTAGGAGATAGACCTATACGTAAATACGAAAACCATTCCTCTTAGGAGGGTAAAGGTAAAGCAGTCCCATTACAGGCCTGGAGTGGCCCAGGGAGTTCCAAGAAGTTAAGGTTCCCAGATTTCATGACAACAGCACAGGATGGTGGTAGGTTGTCAAACTTACGCACCGGCCGCTTTAACCCCCAGGAAATGCTCCTGGTACTCATTTCTGTTAGAGTCTGAGTCGACCCCAGGACCATAGCGCGATGGGAAGGATTTTATGTCAATGAAATATTCCAATGACACCAGCTGGGATCGAACCAGCGACCTTCCGATTTGTAGTACAGCACCTTAACCACTGTGCCAACGCGGGCCCTCCAATTAGGAGGGTGCTCTAAGAAATTTTTTAAATTTACTATCATATCTTGTTAGGTTCTTTACTCATTCATTATAATTTAAATAAATTAATTCAGACATGACGTAATAAGTAATCTTAGGATCAGTAAACAACAATTTAATTACAAGTTAATTAAATACAAGCTTCTTTATTTCAAAGTCAGGTAAAGCAGTAAACCACGAAAGGGGGAATAGCATTACCTACCGTGGCTCCGTAAGTTTGTCTAGCACTTAAGTTTCTTGATTGAAGATGAAAACGAGAGTTGATAAGTAATTATGGAGACGACAAACAGGGGCAGAGAACACCGTTCTTTGGATGGCAGTGCAGACGTTTCTGAACGTGTACGCTTGTAAATAATAACCTGTGATGTTAAACCGTGGCGTCTTTATCTGGCTTTATTGATACCTGAGGACAAAAGTAGGGTAGCGTAATGAAACGTAATGGAGCTTACTGTCAGTTTGAAATTCAGGTGGCACATTTTGCAGACACCATGGCCGTCCACTTCATAACAAAGCAGGGAGAATGTTTAAAACTTATAAATTAGTAAAATTTCTATGATGACTTTCACTTATGAAGGAATTTCAGGCTTGAACTGAAATAGAAATTTTTTTTTCTTGACGCACAAAAAGCTATAAACATTACTGCAGAACAATGAGCAGGACTGTAACGTGATTGGTGAATACAAGAAATGGGCGCAATAAATATGTCGGAGATTCTCAGAAGTAAAAACAAGTCCGTAGTCGATACAACAATATTAAGGTCTTGCTGACGTACGTGGGCTGCACTTTGTGAAGGTAGAACACAATACAAGTATCAATCGGTAGTGCAGGCGACACGTTATACAGCATGAGACTGGGTTATTCGAACTGACTGCAGGCAGACAGCTTCAGGCATGTGTGTAACGTTGATATGGGCTTTGGGTACATTGACTGCAGTGCAACACAGCAGAAGGGCTACACCAACATGGTGCCATGTCTGTTTTATTGACTCTGTTAGAGTTTTATGTAGCCTGTATAAATACTGATGGGTTATTACTTTTATACCACCACCACCATCACCGCCGCCGCCGCCACCACCACCACCACAACCGCACCACCACAACCGCACCACCACCACCAACACCACTACTAATAATAGTGTAGTGGTGGTGGTGGTGGTGGTGGTGGTGGTGGTGGTGGTGGTGGTGGTGGTGGTGCGGTGGTGGTGGTAGTAGTAGTAGTACTAATAGTAGTGGTAGTAGTAGGGTACTAATAGTAGTAGTAGTAGTAACCAAAATAATAATAATAATAATGCCGCCGATATTTGCTGGTGCTATTGTCTTTGAATTTTACCGTTTCAAATAACAAGAACCACAAACAGTAAAAGAAACTTTCCTACTGAAGTGAATTTTACAGCAATGACAAACCAAACAAGAAGTACAGAGAGGTAAGGTCACTTCTGCAGTTACAGCAAACATAAGAAAAGCAAACAAAAGGGACATAAACTCGAGCTGCTGAAGCACTAACGGAGCAGCCCTGTGCATCAGAACGCTGGCAGAACTGCAACAGAAATGCGAAGTTCCGTAATTGCGTTAGGTGCGTTTGGCGTCTTCCGAGTGTCGATAGAACCGTAAGAGCACAAAGAGCGCACAGCTCTCTGCAACACACTAGGTTCGCTCTGGTTTCTGACGCATGACTAAAATTGATAATTTATCAGAAATGTGACGTGAAAAGAAAAATTAGAACGAAAACTGAAGTTAAACGAAACATGAATACCAACATAATAGTTGCAATAGGCGAGTGGGTTTAACAATCTTTTGATGATCCGAGTCTGAAATGTACAGCAGAACAATATACTATGACAAAAACCATTTGAAGTACTTCAACCACAACGTATAATCTTCATAGGTACAGACAGCTGCAATTTTCGGCTAATCAGTTAACCATCGTTGTGCTGTACCCATAAGAAGATAAATTTTACGTATATTCTTGGGTCCGTTTATCGTGAATCAAATTTAATAATTGTCCAACAAGATGCGACTCTATTCAGTTTATCACATTTCTGTAGACAGCTCTACATGTTTCGGGTGTTGACACCCACCATCAGGAGCTCGTACAGCCGTAATTACAGCTTCTGGTATTGATTAACCGGATCTGCTAACTTCCACTTTCGTTGTTGAGTTCCAACTCAACAACGAGAGCGGATGGTAGCAGACCCAGTTGTCCAGTGCCAGAAGCTGTAATTACAGTCGTACGAGCTCCTGATGATGGGTGTCAACACCCGAAACATGTAGAGCTGTCTACAGAAATGTGATAAACTGAATACAGTCGCATCTTGTTGGACAGTTATTAAATAACAAGATAAATATGAATTTTTATGGATGCAATTTATTAAGTTGAGACATCTTTCTTCGCAATATTTCATTTCAAATGTAACAAAATTTCAGGAGTAAAATTGTACAGTTTATCTTAGTAAGGGTACAAGCCGACGTTGGCTATCTGATTAGCTGAAACACGTAGCTGTTTGTATCTTTAAAGAATATATTATATAACATGTGTGACGGATTTTAAGTTCGTTTTTATCTTACCACTTTTAACACAAAGGGTATGACTCACTGTATGATAATATTCATCGTCTTGTCAATGCTGTAGTAGCATAATTCATTTTGTTTGGTTTTTTTTTAATTCTTTGGGAAAGAACAAAATGGGATGACCTCGGGTCCGATGACAGAATGTTATTATAAACCATCTTAAAACAGCATAGGAAAGTGAGAATTGGATTCATTTGACTTGACAAAGGGATCAATGCCTGGCGTGTGTGAACACTGAAATGCAATCTATGGATCCATAAAATTTGGAGTATTTCTTTTCTAGCAGAGCAAATGTAAGCTCTCAAGGACTCTCTTCAATGGAGTTGAAGCCATTTATTTTTGTCAACGTTTTATTCATTTAACTGATGCACTAGTGAGTTGTCTCAAAAAAACAATATTAAAATTTACATTAAAACAGCTCCGACATGTTTCGGTGTTACAGTTACACCATCACCACCACCGTATTAACCATACGCCGATGTATTTTAACGGACTGTTTTAACAACTGTAAATTTAGTATGCACAAATGAATGCGCTCTCTGATGATGATGCAACTGTAACACTGAAATATGTCGGAGCTGTTTTAATGGAAATTTTAATATTGCTTTTTTTTTTTAGACAACTCACTATTGCATCAGTTGCTGAATAAATAATACTTTGAATGTGAAAATTATTTATTTTCGGTTTATGTGACGACTCATCTACTCATATTTATATCCTACCGTGGAAAGAAATTTATGAACAGAAAAAATAAATTGTAAAATTGTTGAAAGACGTAGCAGTGATATTATCCGAAGTTCCATCCCGGTATTTTTCTACATAAACAAAATAAAACCCCCGAAATTCATGTTAGCCGGTTTCCGGGCCGATATTTGAAAAAAAAACCGCCAACAATTTATCTGCTGTGCTGGTTTCATTCAGTGTTCCAGGATCGAAACTTCAAAAACCGTGGGAAATCTTAATGAGTTTATTGCAAACGAGACTGAAATTAATCACTTTATAGAACGAAGTTTTTGTGTTGAAGCAATAATGGTTTTAGGGGTGCTTTAGACGGAGCCGAACAGTGGATAACCTCTAACCGTACAGAAATAAGCAATTTTTTTGCAAACCTTAAAAAAATTTATCGACCGAAAATTCAATGAGGGGCGGAAAGTACTACAAGGTCTACGAATGTCGTCTCGTCCTTTCAAGTAAGTTCAATATTCACTTAGTCTCACGCGGTCTAAAACTGACCTCCTTATCCGGCAAGTATGAGAGGAGCTCGCGCCGACTTACACTGAACCATTAGAGTAATGTGCTTATTCTTAAACTAATACTGAAATATTAAAGGATCAAACCGTAAAATGGAAAGTTCAAAGCAGATGCAATAAGCCATATTTTAGTCGCTACATTCTGTGTAAAATAAATCTACATCAGACCAGGTGTAACTTGGCATCTAATCCCATTTACCTTCGTGTTTGTTGTGGGACTCCGTTGACGCTTAGAAGCTTATGTGTAATATACTGTTATCAAATAGGACTAGAACGGCGTTACGTTTCATATACAATGGAGCTATATTGCGCTCTGTTACTTTGATTATAAAGAGATCGTGGGTGCAAATAATAACTGATAACAACATAAAGGTTTTTGGAAAATATTCATCACACTTTTTCATAAGAAAGTAAAATACTAACACACATAACTCATCCAAATGATACCAAAAACACTCTTTTAGAAGAAAATAATCGAATGTTAAGGCTGCGTAAACATGTGCTGTACTTCGTGTTTGGAGTGCCCATAGAATGGCTGTAGAATGGACGCCCTAAAGTTTGCTTAGCCGCTCCAGGAAAACTCTGGGATAATACACCAACGATAAGTCCTCTTGGTTTTCTACCACATCCTAATGAGTCTTTAATGTTCGATTTTGTCCCTATTAAACATTATACAACTTAAGCAAGCGTAAAGAAATGCCTACACGAACAAATGGACAGTTTCATAAAATATGCGTACAATTCGGTGTATTTTGCGTGGAAAAGATATTCATGTGTAATAGGCAGCTATGCAAGTGTAAAGTCACAGCAGGTGCAGTAACATACATATTCATCAAATGCTAACGAAAAGCACAAACAATATCGACAATAAACGGATCTGACTTTCAGGTGACCGTGCATCGTGATAAATTCTTATAATAAAACCAACCAGATGTACTAATTTCTCAAATTTATTTTTGGAATAAAACTCTACATGTTTCGGGCAGTTCCTCTATCCATCATCATGAGTTTCTCACTGTACACACAGCAATGGTATATGTCATAGAGGTTTGCTGACACCTTGCGAGCAGGATCAGGAGGGAATTGCAGTTCCGTCCTGATCCTGCTCGTAATCCTGTATGACATATACCATTGCTGTGTGTACAGTGAAAAACTCCTGATGATGAACAAAGGAACTGTCCGAAACATGTAGAGTTTTATTCCAAAAATAAATTCGAGAAATCAGTGCATCTAGTTGGTTTTATTATTAGAATAAACGGATTATTTCGAGAAGTCATTCAAAATCAGTACAATAATTCTGCAGTGATAAACAAGATTTGTGGTGGACGAAGTGGCACTAAAACAGTTTGCTGCGGTTTCCCCTGCCAGTAATAATATCAGTAATTCAATTCAATGGGTTTTTATTAACATGCAGGCTTAAAAGCACAAGTGCCTCTTACAAAGCCAGCACAAAGATACGGAACACAAAAAAAGTACAAAAACACGAAAACAAGACAGAAACAAAACAAAACGGATGTGGTAAGTAAAGGCAAAATAAAAAAGTAATAGAGTAAAAGCCCTAAACCCCGAAAAAGCACAGGTAAGTTGGTTTTTTATGGAAGCCATCCCGATGTGTTTTCACTAGGAACTATTAATAATAAAATTTTCCGTCAAACACAACTAGTTTATTATAATTAGAGTGGCAACATGTTTCGACCCTATTGGGTCATCATCAGGCCTTCACTATGAACCAGTTAACTAAAAAATCTGCGTACGCAGCTTCATACGCGTAGTTAACCCTTATCCTGCTAACGTGGAATATATGGTGAGCTCCTAATAATGCCAGCAGATGGCAGATGGGATTTAACCCGGTTTTTAAAGGGTTAACTGGTTCTTATTGAAGGCCTGATGATGTCCCAGTAGGGCCGAAACATGTTGCCACTCTAATTATAATAAACTAGTTGTGTTTGACGAAAACTTCTGTTATTAATAGGAAAGTTGTATTTAAAGTCACAGATAAGCGGAGATTTTTTAATGCAATTAATGTGTTTCCTGAAGATACTGCCGTATTTAAACACACGGTTAGCCGCCAAAACACATCTAGCAGATAGACAGTTCTTGAAAGTAGTAGTAACAGGGTGGAGTTTCTAAAATTACGAGGGAAAACTCAAATACCCGAAGTATCCAAAACAGACAGGCAACATTGTAAATCTGAAAAAAACATAAATAAAAATTGAGCATCAGGATAAACTATTTTGTTGTGCAGGGTACGAAGCTTTAGAAATACGAGAAAATACTCGTAATATGACCAGAAGTAAATAAATGATCTTGACAAAGGGCTCTGAACTTCCTCTGAATGCGTTCTAGTTGTCAGACGTCAGTAGACATTATGTCGATCCATATGCCTGGGATACACTCAAGTTTGAGCCTAATTAGACTTACATACAATATCTATAATGTATCATGAATAGGAAAGGAATAAGTCATAGTTCGTATTAAGCTCAGCACCTTTACAGACTGGGAGAAAATTTAGCGTACATGTGCGAGTAAATGTAGTTTCGAATCGAGTTTCACTCCAACGCCTTCGAAACTGTTCGTACGGGTTATAGCAGAGTCCCAGAATATGTAGGTATTATAATGAACATATGGTTCTCTAGCAAAAGCAATAAACCCACTTTTGCTACTGCTTAAATTCATGAAGTTAGCATTACAACAACCTTGTATATTTTGACATTCAGAAGACCGTGCATCGTGATATATTCTTATAAAAAAAAAAACCAACAAGATGCACTAATTTCTCAAATTTTGGGGGCGGCAAGCAGTCAGCATAATCTGTATGACATATACCTATTGCTATGTATATAGTACTAGACTCCTGATGATGGACAGAGAGACTGTCCGAAACATGTAGAGTTCCGTTCCAAAAATAAATTTGAGAAATTAGTGCATCTAGTTGGTTTTGTTATAAGAATCTTGTACATGTTCAATATTAGAGTGAAGCAAAGTGCACTCATCAACGGCATTTATGGCACTAGAGATTTTAATGTAATCAGCAAATAACAGATATTTAGAATAATAATAATAATAATATCTGTAAATTCTCATCCGCTGCTTAGGCAGCAGATATCAAGGTGTGCAGGAGACTGAAGAACAGTAAATTAATTAACAGACAAGAATAGCGACGGCAAGACTCCCGAACCTTTATCCTACTGGAAAAAGAGATCCTCCCAGACGGAACCACCGAACACGAGGCCCAGTGGGCTCCAGACTCGGCCTGAACCTAATGCCGAACAGCAAGTTCTGTGTACCTGACGAGAACTGATGCCAAGCCAGTCACTTCATTTACTAAAGATTTTAGACCCAACAGCTTCATCTCTCCTCCGTTCTCATCGACTCCGCCTCCGCCCTTGACACTTTTCTTTCTTGTTTTGCTTAATTCAAACTCTATTTGTAATATAAGCTTATAAAAGTTTTTCGTCATGTTTATACCAATTAATTCTGTTTTATAATCATCGGTGATCTGTACTTATCCCTTATATATTCGCTAATGAAAGTGAAATATCTACCACTTATCCGACACAATTCATTTCACCTACTTTCAAACTCCTTTCACTGTTCCTCTTTGCATTCTGTAATGACACCTTACACTTGGACATACCAAGAAGTCGTAAAGGGGACTACAGGCATTGTTCCACTCATTTCTACACACGGTATTAGATTTCAGCCAGTGTTCAGATTCACGTCCTAGCCGCTTTGACACCAGGGGATAGCAGCCGGTTTTGTAGACTTCAGAGTAGGTTCCGACGCTCTGGGAAGTACACAGATACATCCGCTGTCTTTGCGGGATATCAAATCAAGTGTCCTCGGATACTCGGCACGTAGCCATTCAGGCTTTATGACACAATACATAAAAGTTTACTCAGATTATACTGAACTTTCAGCCAACCAAAATGGCCGCGTGGTCTAAAGCAAGGGTCTACGACCGCTCGCTTGCCGGAATAGTGGGTTCCAGTGCCGCAAGGGGCATGGATGTTTGTTACGGGTGTTGTGTTGTCAGCTAGAGGTCTCTGCATCGGGCTGATCACTCGTCCAGAGGAGTCCTAATGAATATGGTGTGTCTGCGTGTGATTGTAAAATATCGGTGAGGAAGCCCCAGCTTACGAGGGGTTATTTTGTCTAAAATTAAAATTATTTACGGTCAGTCTACAGATGGAAAGCAACTAAAAAGAGCAATGGATTTAATTTCCTTAAAAGTGTGTAATTCAACTCAAAATTGTTTCCAACAACATTTGTCTTTTCTCTCTATTCGTCACAAAATTCCCACATTAAAATATATCTTTGCTAGTGAGATAAGGAAAAGACAATAGCACGCTCTGACAAAGATTATTTTGCTCTTAATATCCATCTATAACGTAATAACTGTTTCTATTGCAATTCTGCATTTTTAATACCTTACAACACAAATTAAACGCGCGCCAGCTGGTAAATGACGTATCATACATTCGCCAAAACTCTTTCCCAAACGGACCACGGAAATGCAATGAGTAAAAGCGTGTGTTCTACCACGCGTGAGTCCGCGCGCGCGTGAAAACATACACAAACCAGAGCGCACAAGAGGTTTCTAATACAGCCATCAATATTCCACACTCAAAATCCGCGTTACCTATCGCTCGTCCCATACCTTCCCCGTTTTTTCCCCAACATGCGCATGTATGACCATATCTGCTGGCAGCACACGGCGGAACCGGACATTACCAATAGATAAATTGGCAGCATTTGCAATGATTGATTTCATTTCATAGGTTGCATCTGTGTTTCTCTGTGTCCCTATACAAACACACTGCCCTTTTGTACATACACATTCAAACACGACAGCGAAATGCAACAAAATACAAGGCCATTTGCTGGGGCAAAACAGACCTAAGACTTTAAAATTTCAGACATTTCAAAGACAAACGAAGTTCTGAACACGTCAGGTACCTACAGTGATAAATCAGAATTTAATAATGTGCAGTACAATTTTTTGTAGCCTCCGAGATAGCGTAGTCCACACAGACAATCACTACGGGCTGGAAAGTTCGGTGTTCTAATCCCGTGGGGCGGGGTGGGGGGGGAAGTTGCTTTTTACGTACACCGTCCAGACCGTCCACAAGAGCAACCCAGCCTCCCGTAAATTGGGTACCGCGGCTTGTTAGTGGGGATAACGTGGCCGGGGTGTGTGGCGTTACCACACACCACCATCTAGCTTCGAGGTTAAAGAAACAGTAAACCTGTACCTTTATAACCCTCCCATCTCCCTCGTGTCATCATGGAATATTACAGGGTGAACTTTAGTTTCTCAGACTCTGTGTCGAAATGCTGATATACAGAAGTCTGGTCAAGATCTTCCTCGCCTTGTGTAAATGTTTAAGATCCCTTTCTGTCTCAAAAAGCCAAGCCTGGATCCTAACCTCAGTCAAACTACAATATTAGACACTATCAGCACCCCTAATACAAAGCCGCAGGATATTCAATCTCTCGAACACGAAGCTAAGAACTCGAAACAGACGTCCGGCTATTTCTGTTCATGTCTTCCTTTTCTAAATAAGAGAAAAACCTGGCGATAGAGCAACACAGGTTTAATACGATGGATTTAACTAGGAAAACACTACAGCTAGATACATAAACTGATTACTGTCTTACAGCATGCTACAGTTACCATTAAATAACTCTGATAGTGGAATGGAAACGTACTAAAACGTGCTACTGGGCACAACAGACAGCCACTTCCATTTACCCACACCCCACTCTCACAACCCATTTAGGAAGGATCAGTCTTAATATTATTCTTAATGTGGCTTGCTAAGAAGTTTGTCCTACATAATTCTACACATTCCCTTTTCTTCTTCATCCGACACGAATCGTATTTTACGTGAAAATTGTTGCTAATCATTTGCCGTCGATTCGCTTGACTTCCAAAGCTCTGCCAGATCCGTTTGTGCGAGCCGCAGGGAAGCATTTCTAGCATCTTCCTTCAATACGAAAAAGGAAAAGCACAATTAATTGAGGTACACCGTCATCATCAGCAGCAGCAGGAGCAGCAGCACATAGCTTGCAGGGTGTTCGGCCTCGTGAGTTATTCAGGGCTCATTAACAGTATACAAGTCTTTTCAGGAGTCGTCTTGGCTTTGTTTCCTACACGGGTAATATTTCATAAATAAGTGTGGCAGTCTGTCTGTCTGACCATTCGCCCAAGAGTTTGCGTCTATTTGTTTCTGTCATTTTGAATTTTCTTTACAGCTGGGTTAATTTTAAGTTCTGATAACATATCCTCATTAGCTCTGTAATTTTGCCATGTGTACTTTGCCCTTCTCTTCGCTAATTTCATTTCTGCTGTCATTTACGTGGATTTATCCTGCTCTCTAATTGCCCACGATTCACGTCCGTAAAATAAAGTATGTAATGCCGAAATATTACATATTTTCAGTCTCTTATGTTTCTGCACTTGAGAACGTTTTAATGTTCTTATAATTACGAGGCTTATTCAGAAAGTAAGTACCGTTTCTCTGTAAAAAAATCGAGTAAGGTTTCGTATAAAATTTTATTGTTATCAGATTCTACATTCTTCAAACTATTTTTCCACATATTC
>Ga0123353_10005789_pt1 | contig 16320 bp, 12 predicted proteins | sample TergutLab28metaG_3_FD_92763 | JGI IMG/M metagenome (GOLD analysis project Ga0123353, IMG submission 92763) | Labiotermes labralis P3 segment gut microbial communities from Petit-Saut dam, French Guiana - Lab288 P3 | ecosystem: Host-associated > Arthropoda: Insects > Digestive system > Gut ... | reverse complement strand
GAGGTCAGGCGGAAATGCCCGGTTTGTAAGACGGAGGTTTCCTTAAAAATGTTCCATACGGATTCTTCCCAAGTCATGTCGTCACTCCCTCCTCTCATTTTACCGCAGTTTCTCATTTTTGGCAAGCGAATTGTGGCGTATCCCCCCTGCCCCCCTCAGCCCTTGACACATCGTGTACAATGAAAGAAGGGTTTAGGATTTAGGGTTTAGGATGCACGGATGTGCGGATGGGGGGAAGGCTCTGTGTTCGTCGGCGACGCGCTGCAAGGGATGCTCATGTTGCTCATGCTTATTGGGGTGGGCTTTTTCGCGGCGCGGCGCGGGCTGTTGGACGAGGGCGGCGAGCAGTTCCTCAGCCGATTGGCCCTCCGCTTGTCCATACCGGCGTTGTTGTTCGTCAATACCACGACCTATGTGTCGCGGGAATTCCTTCAGTCGGTGGGCTGGTTGGCCCTCCTCCCGCTGGCCGGCATCCTGCTGGGATACGCCATCGCGCAAGGGGCGGCCCGCTTGTTTCGTATAAAGCCGGAGGATAGGGGCGTGTTTGTGGTGATGTTTGCCCTGTCCAATTCGATCTTCATCGGCCTGCCGGTTTGCCTGGCCATATTCGGCGAGGTGGCCATGCCCTACGTGGTGACGGTTTACCCGGCCAACACGCTCGTGTTTTGGACATTGGGCAACTTGGGGATTGCCCGGGATGGCGGGAAGCCTGCCGGCCGGCCCCGGGAGATCATCCGGCGTGTTTTCTCCCCGCCCCTCCTTGGATTCCTCATCGGGTTGCCTGTGGCGATCTCCGGCCTTGCCTTGCCGAGCTTCCTTCAGACCGGGCTCACCCACCTGGGCGCATTGACCGTCCCGGTATCCTTGCTGACCACCGGGGCGGTGCTGTCGCGCTTGGGGAAGGATGCGTTGCGTATCGGCAGGGCCGGCATCGTGGCGCTGATCGGCCGGATGCTGATAGCCCCCGGGCTGATGCTGGGGCTGTGTTTGCTGGCCGGCGCCCCCGCCCTGCTGACCCAAGTGTTTACGCTGGTTTCCGCGATGCCGGTCATGAGCCAGTGCGTCATCATGTCCAGGTTGCATGGCGCCAACCACCGCTTGGCCTCGCAAATGCTGACGCTCAGCACCTTGGCGGGCATGGCCTGGATCCCCCTTTGGGTACTCGCGCTGGGCGGCCTCGGCGGGTAAGGGCCTAAGAACTAGGAACTGTTTTACTCGGACGCCTCGCCTGTTTGTCCCAACCGGTTGCCCCGCCCGGTCGTTGCCTACCCGGTGAGTTTTCCGCTGTCCATGAGCTTGAACGTGATGTCGAGCGATTCTTTCTCGGACGGGCGGTACACCGTGACAGTCAGGCTGTCGCCCACTTCGAATTCGTTCTTTATCCGATTGATGTCAGCCACGGTGACGACCTCGGTCCCGTTGACATGGGTGATGATGTCGCCTTTCTTCATGCCTTGCCGGTAGGCGTCGCAGTCTGGGTTGATATCTTCCACCCGAAAGCCCGGTACGACGTCTCTTTGTTCCGCTTCGTATTTGTCGATCGCCCTGCCGGTGATGCCGATAGCCGGGCGCCCCTCGATAAAGCCGCGCGAGATCAGCTCGTTGATGATGGGGAAGGCCGTGCTGCTCGGGATGGCGAATCCCAAGCCCTCGACAACGGTGAAATAGTCGCTCATGATCTTGGACGAAATAATGCCTACCACCTGCCCGTACTCGTTGATGAGCGGGCCCCCAGAATTGCCGGGGTTGATGGCGCAGTTGGTTTGGAGCATGGTCATGGGGAGATCCTCGACGACAATATCGCGGTTGATAGCCGAAATGATGCCGTTGGTGACGGTGCTCTGCAGTTCCATGCCAAGCGGGTTCCCGATAGCCACGACCATATCGCCCACGGCCATCTGATCCGAGTTGCCGAACTCGGCCGCCACAAGGCCGGTCGCGTTGATCTTGAGGACGGCCAGATCGGTGTTCCGATCGCTTCGGCACAGCACCACCTCGTGCTCCTCGCCGGAGTATAGGATGATCGTGATTTTATCGCAATGCTCCACCACATGGTTGTTCGTGATCACGTAGCCGTCGTCGGTCATGACGACGCCCGAACCGGTGGAGACGGGATCTCCATCATAGAAGGCCATGACGCCTACCACGGAAGGGAGCAATTTGTCGGCGATCTGGCGGATCGTGAGCGGCTGGCCGGGTTCGGGTGTCGTGACGCCCCCGGGCCTGTCCACGATGACTAGTTCCGTGCCGCCGCTTTCGTCCATCGGATCGTTCCCGCTGATGCCGGGAGAGGCCGGGTTTGTGCCCATGGAGGGACGCTCTTCGGGATTCCACGGATCCCAGGGAAGGATAGGTAGCTGGGTTTCTGCGGGATCCTGGATTTCCTGCCCGAAGCCGTAATCGTTATTCCACACGGCGAACGCGATGGCCCCGGCCAGGAAGACGACGACCAGCAGTAGGCTGAAGAACCCGATCCGCCAACCGCCCCGCGCGGCCGGCGGCGTCGCGCGCTGGCGCCATGGCTCGGTGGCGGCGGGGACATAGTCGTAGCGCGGGCGGTCATACCGTTGCTGGTGATAAGCCGGGACGGGCGGCGCGGCGAACGGCATCGACGGCGGCATTGACGCCGTCGCCGGTGGCGGCGGCTGTGCCGCCCGCCGTGCGCGTCGTTGTCGTTGTTGTTGCACGGGCGGCATGGGCGGCATGGGCAGTACGGGCGGCATGGTCGGCGGCGGGGGAACGGGACGTGGCGCATAGGGATGCCCGTATTGTATCATGCCGGGTAGCTCCCATGGGGTATCCAATGGGAGACCAGCCGACGGCGGGGAGGGCGGCGGCGGTGGCGGCAGGGGCTGTGGCGGCGGCAACGGTGAGGGCTGTAGTGGGGGTGAGGGTTGTGAAGGCGGCAACGGTGAAGGCTGTAGCGGTGGCGGCGGCAATGGTGAGGGCATTGGCAACGGCGGTGGTTCCGGTTGAAAAGAACCCGTGAAGCCCGCCGGCTCCGCCAGACCCGTCGGCGTCAGTGCCTCCAGCGATTCCAGCGGCTTTAGTGGCTTCAGTGGCTTTAGAGACGCCAATGGCTTTAGCGGCGCCACGGCCCCCACTGGATCCACTGGGTCTATCGATTCCGCCGGTTCGGCAAAGGTACCCCCGCCCGCAACGGACGGGTTCTCGATGGGCGCCGAACCGGGCTCAGCTAAACCGGACTCATCCGACAAACCCGGCAAAAGATCGCCACCCTCGGCACCGTTGCGAAAAAAGTCGTCAGCCATGCGAAAATTCCTCCTGTTCATCGCTTGCTTTCGCTGAGTGTAAAGGAAAACTCGGTCATCCCGTTTTTGCTGGTGACCGTGATATTCTCGTGCATGTTACCCAAGATTGTTTTAACGATATACAACCCGAGGCCCAGGCTGGCTTTGTCCACGCCCCGGGATTTATCGGCTTTGTGGAACCGCTCGAAGATATACGGGAGATCCTCCGGCGGGATATCCGGCCCCTCATTGCGCACGGCGACGCACAACTTGCCGCCTTTTTTATTCAGGGTCACCCACAGCCGGCCGCCCACGGCGCCGTATTTGACGGCATTGTCCAGCAGGTTGTTCACGACCTGCGTGATGGCGTCCGGATCGGCCAGCACGGTAACGGCTTCCTCGGGCAACGCCGTCTCGACTTGCATGTCTTTCTTTTCGATGGCACCCTCGAAGGACAGCAAGATGCGGCATAAAAGATCCACGATGTCAAAAGGTTTGAGCGTCAACGCCTGCCCGGATTGCAGGCGGGCGATGTTCAACATGCTGGACACCAGGCGGGACAGGCGGATGACCTCCAAACGGATGGCCGACAGGTATTCGGTGCGCTTTTGCTCCGGGATGGTGCCGTCCAGTATCCCGTCGATGAACCCCGCGATGGTGGTCATGGGGGTCTTGAGTTCGTGGGAGACATTGGCGACAAAGCCCGAGCGCAGTTCCTCGGCCTTTTGCAGGGCGTCGGCCATCGCGTTAAACGCCTCGGCCAGGTTGTCCACCTCGTCCGCCGCCTTCCCCCTGGGCACGCGGATGCCGAAATCCCCCTGGGCAAAACTGCGGGAAGCGTGGGCCATGAGTTGCAGCGGCCTGGCCATGCGGCGGGAAGCCACGTACGCCGAGAGGCAGGAGATCATCAAAACGGCGATGCCGGCCATCCAAAACAAACGGGTAAACCCGCCCAATAGATCGTTCTGCCACGCGGCCGTGGAGGAAAGCACCATATAGCCGCCCACTTCGCCGCTGGGACTATACAGCACCCGCCCGACCGTCACGCGGGTATCGGGGAACAGGACGCCCAACGCATGCGCGTCGAGGCTTCGGCTCTCCTGGATGCTCTGGAGCACGCCCTCCGGGATGTCCTTCCCCACATGATCGCAAGAGGCTTCGGAACAGATGATGATCACGCCGTTGTGGTCGACGACAAAAATCGTCGCGCCGGTCATCGAATCCACGACATTCAACATGAGCTTGAAATCCGGCGAGGTGGTCAGTTGGGTCCGATGGATCCATTGATCCAAAAAGTTGTCATGGTATACATAGTCTTCGATTCTGTAACCCCTGAGGTTCAGGGCAAAATCGGCGTGTTCCTCCAGCTGGCTGTGCCGCTGGCTGGAGAGGTAACTGGGGGCCAAACTGACAAAGAGGATGCCCAGCGAAAGGAAGCTCACGAGGATGAGTGTGGCGGTCACCAGAAAGGAGCGGAAGAAAGCGCTGTTCATTTAGAGTTTTTCCTCAAATTTGTAGCCCACGCCCCAGACAGTCTTGAGCGTCCAACGCTCGCTGACGCCCTCCAGCTTTTCACGAAGCCGCTTGATATGCACGTCCACCGTGCGCGAATCGCCGAAATAGTCAAAGCCCCACACCTCGTCGAGCAGTTGGTTGCGCGTGAACACCCGGTTGGCGGAGGAGGCCAGGTGGAATAGAAGCTCCAACTCTTTGGGCGGCGTGTCCACCACACAGCCATTCACCGTCAGGGTGTATGCCTCCATGTCGACGATCAGCTTGTCGAACTCAAGCCGCCGCCCGCCGGCACTCTCGCCGCCGCCTGTGCGCCGCAGGACCGCGTGGATGCGGGCGAGGACCTCTTTCATGTCGAAGGGCTTCACGATATAGTCGTCGGCGCCGCCCTCCAGCCCGGACACCTTGTCCGTCGTCTCCCCTTTGGCCGTGAGCATGATGATGGGCGTCTTGTGGGCCGCCCGAATTTCGCGGCAGACCGTCCATCCATCCACAACCGGGAGCATGATATCCAGCAACACCAGATCGGGCGCCTCCCGGCGGAAAGCCAGCAAACCCTCGGCGCCGTCGGCCGCGGTTTCGACCTGAAAGCCATCCTTTTCCAAATACAAGCGCAAAAGCTGCGCGATGTTGGCGTCGTCTTCCACAATCAGGACCCGGTTGGCCACGTGATCATCACCATCCTTCGTAGCACATGCTGTTGCCGCAGCACGCCTTCGTAGCACGCCTTTACCGTAACTTTGAGTATACCACATATTTTCCCCACATGGTGAACAAAATGTAAAAATGTGCAGGTTTTCCTTGACGGCTGCCGACGGGGAAAGATAAAATGTCATCGACGATGCGAGCCGTAGAAAAAGAAAGGACTGGAATCCCTTATGAGAATCATCGACGCATACACCGAGATATTGACCGACATCGACGGGTTGGCCGTGTTGCGGCACATCGAGTTGTGCGGCCGCGTTTGCTACAAGAGCGAAGAAAAGATCACCGAAGGTTCCGCGCGCCGTTTTATCCAAGGCATCATCAGCCGGGGGCATGAAAGCGTTTTGGAACATTACAGCTTTACCGTGCGCTTCGTGTGCGACAGGGGCGTCTCGCACGAGATTGTCCGGCACAGGATCGCCAGCTACTCCCAGGAGAGCACGCGCTATTGCCGCTACGGCGACAAAGACGGCGGTTGCACCTTTATCCGGCCAAAAACACTCGCGGAAAGGTTCGAACTGGCGCCAGACCCGATCGACGGCTCGATCGGCGGACTGTTGCCGGACCCGATGCCCGACCCGACGCCCGCCCCGGCACCCGCCCCGGTGCCCGCCCCGATCGACGGCCCGCGCCACCCGTACGAGGTGTGGCTTTCCGCGATGGAAGAAGCCGAACGCAACTACCTTACGATGCTGGCCGGCGGCGCGACGCCCCAGGACGCCAGGGCCGTGTTGCCCAACAGCCTGAAAACCGAAGTGGTCATGACCGCCAATCTGCGGGAATGGCGGCATTTTTTCCGTTTGCGCACCGACAAGGCGGCGCACCCGCAAATCCGGGAACTCACGATCCCCCTGCTCGGCACGCTGAAAAAAAAGATCCCCGCCGTATTCGACGACATTATGACCTAGGCAGGCGAAATGCGGCAACGTCATCCCCCGCGCATCCCACCCGTCGTCCCCCGCCCCCCACCCGTCGTCGTTGCCATTGTAGGGGACGCGCCCCCGCGCGTCCCGCCGCGCCCGCGCCCCCGCGCCCCCGCGCGTCCCGCCGCAGGATCCAGGATCCCGGCGCGTCAGGGATGCCGCGCCCTACGGCGATCCACCCGGCACGCTGAAAAAAATGATCCCCGCCGTATTCGACGACATTTTGACCTAGGCAGGCAGGCAGGCAGGACAGGCTAAAGGCGCGGTTTCCCGCGCCTTCAGCCTGTTAGAAGATGGGTAAAGATGAAGAAGAATGGAACAGAGAAACGGAAAAGAGAAGAAGAAGAAGAAGAAGAAGGAGAAGAAGGATGTATATGAATAAAGGGTGAAGAAGATTCCCTTTATCCCTAATATTGGTAGACGGGCGCGTAGTTCTTACCGTTTCCGATAAACGCCGTCTGCTTGCCGCTCTTGTTCGCCGCGGCGAATGTCGAATCCATGCGGGAATAGTTCTTGCCGTCAAAATATATCTGGCTGTTGATCTTAATCCAACCCTTGTCTTTGATATATACCTCGTTCCAAGCGTGGTAGGCGTTGTTGGGCGCCACATATCCCATGACCAGTTTGGTGGGGATCCCGACGCTGCGCAGCATGGCTGCCAGGAGCGAAGAATAATCGAAACAAATGCCCTTCTTGCTGTTGTAGATGGTATCGAGTGCGGGGACGTACCCGTTCAATTGACCCTTGACGACCTTGTCCGCCTTATTGTAGTCGTAGACGTAGTTGGTGACAATGTACCTGTAGATGACACGCAACTTATCATATTCGGTCTTACGGTCCTTCACCAAGGCCTTGGCTTTGACTACGGCTTTGGAGGTGCTCGTGTAATTGATATATTGGATCGGCGCCAAAAACGGGTCATACTTGCTTTTCAGTGTGATGTCGATGTTTTGGTTCTGCACGACGGCGTAGCGATCGCCTTCGATGTTCTCTAGGACTTTGATTTGATACCTTCCATTGCCTTGTGACATGGAGTAGGTTTCCTTCTTGGGCTTGTTGCTGAGGTCGTAGATATAGCTGGTTTCCTCGCTGCCATCCGACTTGAGCCGTGTGATCTTGATCTTCAACTTCTTGGAGGTAGCTTGTAAATAGCGGATCGTGACATAGCCCATGTCCTTGTGGCTCGCGTCGATCTCCGACTTGGATCCCGTGTAGAGTATCTTTTTCTCCGCCACGGGCAACGCCACGGCGATAGGCTCCACGGAGACTTGCGCATGCACGGCCGACCCCGACGCGGAAATCACGAGAACCAGGAGAAAAACGAAACACATCAGGCGCTTCATGCGGGTAGCCCCTTTCGATACATTCATAGGAAACGGCGATGAATGACCGAGAAGAACAAATACTCCCCCCTCGCGCCGGAGGAAAGAGTAAGACTCAGTTCTCCTTCGGCAGCTGGCTGCCACACCGAACGAACAGCATCCGTTCGCCCAGAACAGGCCCTTTAGCTTTGCGTCACTGCCTTTCGACAGCTTTGCCTTTTCGGTAAAGACGGGCGACGTTGGCTTTCCAATACAGCGTACAGTGCATGACTATATCGAACGGTATTCTATCTACTCGCGCTGTATCTTATCACATACATAATGTCTTGTCAAGCACTTTTTTATTTTTCTGTCACCGAAATGGCTGCGCTCCCTGTTGCCTTCACCTGATATATCGAAATCGCTCATGCAAACTTTAGTTTCCCGGGGAAAAATCGATGACAAAATCGATGGCGAGATCGACGGTAACCCGCTGGTAACCCGATAGCGAACCCGCTGGCAAACCGTTGGCAACCCGCTGGCAAACCGCTGGCAACCCGCTGAAAACCAATGGCATGACCGATGGCATCACCGCTGGCGAAACCGATGGCGGAGCCAATGGAGAAAAAAGTCTTTGTCAAGAATTCTCTTGTCATTTCCCCGATTCAAAGGTATAATAAACTCGATACCGGATCAAACTTCCAAACCATACCAAACCATACCGAAGCATACCGAACCATACCGAAGCATACTACCGAACCTACTTAGGAGGCAGCGGCATGGATTCCAAAATGGATTCCCAAAACAAAAAACCGCCCGGGATCCCCGCGCGACCCTTCCCCTTCTCCTCCCGGGCAGCGTTGGCTATCGGGCTGATTTGCTTGTCCCCGCTGCTGGTGGGGCATGCCTTGAGCTACTACGAGCATGGCAACGATAACGATCACTTCGTGGCGATGGTCCTGTTCCTGTTGCTTACGACAACGCTCATGACCATCCTGCTGCTGCGCGACGAACCCGTTGAGGCGGGCTCATTTATGTTGATGGGCCTCATCCTGTTGCTGGCGGTGTACCTGCGGGCCGCCTGCCTGGATCGCGTGACAAACGACTACGATGCGTTCCTGTCCGCCTGGATGAATGAACTGCGTGAAGGCGGCGGCTTTGCGGCCTTGGGCAAGATGACCAGCAGCGACTATAACGTGCCCTATCTATATTTGCTGGCCCTGCTGTCCTATCTGCCGTTGGACGATTTGCTGCTCATCAAGTTTGTCTCCATCGTGGCCGATTTTATCCTGGCCTGGACGGCGATGGCCCTTGTCAAGCAATGGGGGCTGCCCGAGAGGAAAAGCCTGTTCGCGTTGGGCGCCGTCCTCTTTGTGCCCACCGTTTGGCTCAACAGCGCCTACTGGGCGCAGTGCGATGTCCTGTACGCTGTGTTCGCGCTTCTATGCCTGCTATATGTGCTGCGCGGGCGACCGTGGATCGCCGTGGCCATGGCAGGCATCGCCTTCGCGTTCAAATTGCAAGCCGTCTTCTTCTTGCCCATGCTTATCGTCTTCCTCATGACACGGCGGCTCAAAGTGCGGCATATGCTGGCATTCCCCGCCGCCTACCTGCTGGCCTGCTCGCCCGCGCTGTTGCTGGGCCGCCCCGTCGCGACCCTGTTTACCATCTATTTCGACCAAACCACGCGGTATAGCAGTTACCTCAATCTAAACTCCCCCTCGGCGTTTGCCTTATTGGATATGAATAGGGCCGGTGAGTTTTCGGGCGCCCCCTTCTTTACCGCGGGTATCGTAGCCGCCGCGCTGACGCTGATCCTCGCGCTGTATTGGCTGTCCCATCGGATAAAGTACATCAGCAACACCATCCTGCTGACCATCGCGCTGTTTTTTTGCATCGCCATCCCATGGTGCCTGCCCAGCATGCACGAGCGGTATTTCTACATGGCCGACGTGTTCGCGGTCCTCTACGCCATTGTCCACCCCAAGAGGTTCTATATCGCGCCCATGGTGGTCTACGCCTCATACGCCGGCTATCACGCCTATCTGTTTTGGCAAAACCTGCCCTTTTCCATGTGGGCGCCGGCGCTACTCCTTGCCGTTGTGGCAGGCTTCCTGATACAGGATTTGCGTGCACAGTGCAAGGAGGGCGGCGGCTTACCGGCGATGGCGATGGCTCCCGCGAGGCCGGCTGCGAGGTCGACTGCGAGGTCGACTGCGAGGCCGACGACGACAGCGACAACAACGAAATCGGCGACAACAACAACAACAGCGACGAAACCGACGACAACAGCGCCGCCGCCGCCGATGCCGCCACCGACTCCCGCGACACCGCCGACACCGGCACCGGCAACAACACCGCCGCCGCCGCCGGGGCGACCGGCGCGAGCGGGGCGGCAGAAGCGACCGGAGAAGCCAGAGAAGCCAGAAGGGGAAGAAGAACTCAAAATCATCGAAGAAATGTTAAAGGATCTGTAGCAAAATGGACGCATTCCCGTACGGTCGGACAATTGTCATCACTGGCGCCGGTTCCGGGATTGGGTTGGCCTGCGCGGAAGCTTTCGCCAACCAGGGATATCGGGTTTGGGCGCTGTCCCGGCGGGCCGGGGGAGAGGCCCGCGACATGGGGGCAGGCAGCATTCGCCCCCTGGCATGCGACGTGCGCGACGACGCCTCGGTGGCGGCGGCTGTCAGCGTTATGCGCATCGCGGGGGACGCGGGGGATGACATCGGCATTGTCCTTCATTGCGCTGGCTTCGGCATAGCGGGCGCGGCGGAGGACACCCCCCTCGAAGCCGTCCGCGAACAGTTTGAGACCAACTATTTTGGCGTGCTGCAAGTCAACCGCCATATACTCCCCATCTTTCGGGCGCGCGGCGGCGGGTTGGTGTTGTTGATGGGTTCGATGGCGGGCCTGATCCCCATCCCCTACCAGAGCCATTACTCCTCTACGAAGTTTGCGTTGGAAGCCTATTGCGAGGCCCTGCGTATGGAGGGGCGCCCCCTTGGCATCAGAGCCTGTATCATAGAGCCGGGCGACACGCGCACCGGCTTTACCGATGCGCGTGAATCGGCTTTGCCGGAGGGTTCCCCCTACGCGGAAGCCTGTCAAAAGGCTGTGGATTGTATGGCCGTGGACGAACAAAACGGCCACAGCCCGGGAAAGGTAGCCCGTGTGACGTTGCGTTTGGCGAGAAGGAAAAACCCGCCGACGCGGCGGGCGGTGGGGATGTCGTACAAGACGCTGGCACTGCTGCGAAGGTTGTTGCCGTCCAGGACCATCGCGTGGGTCCTGCGCATGAAGTACCTCTAGGGGCACTGGAGGGAATAGAATGCCGTTCCCGCCTGTTTGCTCTGTTTGCTGTCTACACATGTTCCCCTTGAGCATGTTCCCCTTGCAGCCTTCCGCTCGCCGCGATGATCACGAACGACACCGCAAAAATAACGAGGTTCAACAGAAACGGAAGCCTCCTGTCCATATCGGAAAGCCAGCCCACCAGATACCCGAAGGGGATACTGATCGCGAGCGTGACGAACATCATGACGCTGACAATCCTGGCTCTCTCGCCCGGCTGGACAAACAGGGCGACAATGGCGTCTTTGCGCGGCATGACCAAACTGAACGCGCAGGCTTCCAGAAAGACGAACGCCAGCGCGGTCGCAAGCGAAGCGGCAAAGCTTTCTTTATTTACAAAGATCAACGCGGCATGCCCGGCAACGTAACACAGGACGCCGGCCAGCATGGGGCGCCGGAAGCCAAGCCGGCTGACCCTAGGTTGGACAACAAACAGGAAGAAAGTGATGACAACCGCACGCAGAATGGGGAAATACGCCAGGTAGCCCTCGGGGAGGGACAGTTCGTTCGTAACGTACAACCCAAAGAAATTCCCCGCGATACCGATCATCGTGAAACAGGCGGATATCACCAGGGCAAGCACCATCGAGGAGGAAGAAAACACCCGGGTGAAGATCTTCCCGTAGCCGAAAAGGATCGCGAAGATAGACATGCCGGCCGTTTCGCGCTTCCTGACGCGGCCGGTTTTCGTTTCGTCACAGAATCTGTACAGGACGACAAACTTGGCTGTCATGGAAAAAAAGCTGAACAGATACAATATCCTCATGGCGGGCACGATGGTAAGCCCATCCACAAGCAGCGCGGCGAAGGGCGCGAATACCACGGACATCTGGCCAGCCAAGTGGATTAAAGAGAAAACGCGGACAAGCGCCCCCCCTTCCGCATCCTCCACCAAGAGACAGTTCCACGAGATATTCGTGATTTGCAACAGCCCGTTCAGGCCCGCCGCCACGACAAACCACCAGAAATTCTGTGAAAAAGCCCACAGCAGGCAGGGCACAGTCCAGGAAATCAGATCAAAAAGCACGGTGGTCAATTTCCGCCCCAGCTTGTCGGAGAGCACGCCGCCGAGCAAAGCCCCCAACGCCTGCGAGAACAGGGAGACAGACGCCACGATCCCGATTTGCGTGTCGCTCAACAGCAACGCCGCCATGTAGAGCGACACAAAGGGCGAATACAGGCTGAAAGGGATAGCCCACAAAGGCTCTGTGAGGACACAGATCCTCGGGTTGCCGCGCAATTCCGCCAACGTCCGCAACAACGAATGGCTCGCGGGCGAATGCTGCGCTGGTGGAGTACTCGTGGGCGAATGTTGCACTGGTGGAGTGCTCGCGGGCGAATGTTGCGCTGGCGGAGTACTCGTTGACGAATGGCTCATGGGCGAATGGTCAACTCTTTTCTTCATTGTCATCGATATAAGGCCCTTCGGTCCACTCCTGACCCCCGGCGCGCCGGATCCTTTCCGGATAGCACAGCGCGTAGAGGTCGGTCACCCGCGCCTCGCGCAGGAAACAATCCCTCGCCGCATCCCCCAGTCGCCGCGCCGACGCCGGTTTGGTGATAATGGGCAGGGTGGCGGCTTTTTTCATGTCGCGCAAGAGGGACAGGCCTGTCCTGTTGGCCGCCAGCACGCGCAAATAGGGCGGCGCGGGGGTGTGGGCGGGTGCGGGCGCGGGGGGATGGGGCAAGTCCATATAGGCGCGCAGCGCGATGCGGCGGATGCGGGCATGTGTGTAGCGCTTGGTTTTGACCAGCGCGTAGAACTCCTCCGGCGAGACAGCGCGGCTGGCGGCGCGGGCCAACCGGTGCTCCAGGCCCTCGGAGACGCCGGGCAACGCCCGGAAATCCTCCGGGGCCATGCGGCGCAATGCGGACATGACAGCCGTCTCGCAGTTGGCGAGGGATACCGGTGCGCGCCCGGCATCCCGCTCGGTTTTCCATAACAGCTGTGCCTTGGCCGGGACAAATGCCCGTGCGCTTTGCCCGGACAACCACTTTGCCCGCACATAGGAGGCTGTGGCAAAACGCCCGATCGGCTGTGGGGCGTCGTGGGAGGCGCCCTCGCGCCGGACAGCTATCGGGGCGATGCCGCTGACGCCGCCGCCGCCGCTGACGCCGTTGACGCCGCCGCCGCTGACGCCGCTGACGCCACCGCCCAGGCGCCGAAGGGCGCATAGGTATTCCACGCCCAGCATATCGTTCGGGTGGCCATCCAGCAAGGCGGCCGATGCTGGGTCGAGAAGCCGGAAGGCTCGTTGCCGCGCGGCCGGATAGGACAGCCCCTGTTCCAGCGCGGCGGCTTGCGCGGGGGCAAAGGCGGGGTCACCCAGTGTCCCGGCGGCGGCGATAAGGGCTTCGAGGCAACCGCTTTCGCTGCCGAAGGACAGGTGCGTGACAACCCCCGTGGCGTAAAACAACGCCACGCCGGCGAGCGCAAAGCATTCGGCGGCGTCGCAGGAATACAGGGCGGGCAGTTCCAGCACCAAATCCGCGCCGCCGCTTATGGCCATGGCGGCGCGAGCCTGCTTCCGGCAAACCGACAAGCTGCCCCGCTGGGTGACATGCCCGCTCATGACGCACACGACGGCCGCCCCCGGCAGCATCGACCGGGTGCGGGCGATGTGGAATACGTGACCGTTGTGAAACGGGTTATACTCGGCGATGATCCCAACGACCGGCCGCGGCATGGCGGAACACCTCGCTTGCATTCACTTGCATTCGCCTACAATTTGACATTCATCATACCACAGATTGCCCTAAGCGTCACGCAAAAAAAAAGAAAAACAAAAGAATGACAACCAGTTACAAAAGCCGTGACAAACGGTTACAAAATTCATTGACAAACCCGGCGGCATGTGGTATAGTAGAAACAGCGGAAGAAAGAAAACCGAAGAAAACCGAAGAAAACAAAGAAGCGGAGGATGGATGTTATGCATCTCCCTGTAATATTAAAGAAAATCGTCACCGTCTGGTTGCCGTTGGTGCTTGCGCTCTCCTTGCCTCTCTCCACGATGGATACAGGGGCCAGCGAGGGCACAGCGGGGGCCATTTCCCTGCCCTATGCGGTAACCCATGTGACGACCTTCACCGACCCTGCCGCCGACACGGCTGAGCAGGAGGGGAAGCCTGCCCCGGAGACCTCTGTCTCCATCAGCGAGATCAGCGACTATGTCGAAGCGCGCCACCCAGGCATGGGGACAGCCGACATCACGACAACCGAAGAAATGGTGGCAGATCAATTATCGGAGGCGCCTGCCGTTTACATGACCACCGATCGCGTCAACCTCCGGGAGGCGCCCTCGACAGAGTCCGCCGTGGTGCGCTTATTGAAAGCCGGCGTGAAGGTGACAGTCCTCTCGACAGCCGCCGATGATGCGTGGTCGCATATTTCCCTGTCGGACGGGACGGTTGGATACATCAAGTCAGAATATCTCGAAGAAGCCAAAGACCTCGGGGAAGCCGACGATAAAGCGGGGGGCGCGGAAGGACCTAAAGGCACGGACGGGGGCGATGCGCCTGTTGTCGTCAAAGACAGCAAAGATAACAAAGACAACAAAGAGGGCGAAGTCCCAAAAGACTCCGATAATGTCACCAAGGACAACGAAGGCGCCAAGGACAACGAAGGCGCCAAAGACGCGGGAGGTGCCATAGACGCCGAAGAAATAAAAGAGAACGAAGAATCCGAAGAAACCAATGATGCCGAAGTCCGCGAAGAGGCCGGCAAGCCCGAGGAGAACAAAGAGCCGGAAACCCCCAAGAAAAACGGCAAAGTCGAACTCACCCCATGGAGCGAAGCCAAGCAGATCTTCAAGACGTATACGCCCGCCAAGATCACCGACGTGCGCACAGGGGCGGTCTACTATGTCCAGAGCTTTTCCAACGGCAACCACGCGGACGTGGAGACGTTGACCAAAGGGGACACCGACATCATGTATAAGACGTTTGGCAAGAAGTGGTCGTGGGCGGTGCGGCCGGTCTGGGTGACCATCAACGGACACACGATGGCCGCTTCCATCAACGGGATGCCGCACGGCAGCGGCACCATCAGCGGCAACGGCATGAACGGGCAGGTCTGCATCCACTTCTTGAACAGCAAGACACATAACGGCAATAAAAGTTTCGAAAGAACCCATCAAAATGGAGTCATGGAGGCTTACAACGCAGCAAAGTAAAGGATTTGCGTGATGTCAAGACGGAAACGAGAAGCCTTGTATAAGCTGATTTACGCCCTGACGGCAACTTTGATCATATTTCTAGCAAACCGCGCCTGGGATCTGGCCCGGGATTTGACCCGGGACAAAACGACACAGGACCCGCCGCCGCAGGTGGAAACGCCAAGCCCCACGCCGGACGAGGCATCGCCGACCCCGGAACCGACTACAGTCGACCCACCGCCATCCGATCGTGACATCGCGTTTCGGGGCGTGTGGGTCGCTTCCGTGTACAATCTGGACTATCCGTCCCGCCCGGGGCTGTCGGTGGACGAACTCAAGCGCGAAGCCACCGACATCTTGGAGGGCGTTGCCGACATCGGGTTCACGGCGGTGATCCTGCAGGTGCGCCCGACCGCCGACGCCCTATACGCTTCCGACATCTTCCCATGGTCAGATTGGCTGTCCGAAACCCAAGGCGCGGCGCCGGCCGAGGATTTCGACCCGTTGGCGTATTGGGTGGAGGAGGCCCACGCGCGCGGCTTGGAACTGCACGCCTGGATCAACCCCTTCCGCATCGCGATTGGGACGCCAAGCGAACCCCGGCACGACCCCGGCCTGTTGGCCGAAACCCATCCGGCGCGGCTGAACCCCTCTTGGACAGTCGGTTACACAGACGGCAACCTGTATTTCAACCCCGGCTTGCCAGAAGTCCGGCAACTGGTCATCGACGGCGTGTTGGAGCTGGTACAGTCGTACGACATCGACGGCATCCACTTCGACGACTATTTTTACCCCGGCCTGGACTTTGGCGACCAAGACACCTTCGAAACATATGGCGCGGACTTCGACGACATCGGCGACTGGCGGCGCGACTGCGTGGATGCGCTGATAAGGGATACCGGCGCGGCCGTGGGGGCGGCTCGATCCGGCTGCCGGTTTGGCGTAAGCCCTGTGGGCATCTGGGCCAACAGGAAATCCCATGTGCTGGGCAGCGACACGGCGGGATACGAAGGGTTCTTTACGAGCTGTGCGGACTCGCGCCGCTGGGTCAAATCCGAATGGGTCGATTACATCTGCCCGCAAATCTACTGGCATATCGGCCATGCCGTCGCGGACTACG